>ERZ724526.223-NODE-223-length-33100-cov-7.324800_pt1 | contig 33100 bp, 27 predicted proteins | sample MGYA00376059_ERZ724526 | MGnify/ENA primary metagenome ERZ724526 (study PRJEB28724, sample SAMN07190883) | activated sludge metagenome | isolation source: activated sludge of sewage treatment plant in Hong Hong | place: Hong Kong | collected 2016-03-17 ...
ACGAAGCGAGTCCAGCGACGACGACAGCGAGCAGCAAACCGACGAGCAAAGAACTGGCGAGCAAAGAACCGGCGAGCAAAGAGCCAACGAGCAAAGAGCCAACGAGCAAAGAGCCGGCTAGCGACAAGGCGAGGACGGAGACCGATCCGAGCGGAACCGACGCTGTGACGGGCGGGCAGGGCAAGCTCACGATTGAGGCCGCGCCGGGAACGCTGATTCAAATCGACGACAAGCCCTGGCAAAACGCAGCGACGTTCAACCTGGCGGCGGGAAAGCATGTGCTGCGGTCGCTCGGTGGGGTGCGGACGGTTGAGATCGTGTCTTCTCAGACGCTGAGCCTGAAGCTTCCAGAGTCCGAGGCGGAGCTGCTGTTGCGGAAGGGCGTCGATGTGCTGGCTCGGTCGGATTACCGTCAGGCGCAGAAGCTGTTCGACAAAGCGCACGGGCAGTGCAAAAAGAACAAGGCGCTGGCGACGCCGTGCGAGCTGATCGCGTTCGAGGGTGGCTATCACTTGGCGACGGCACTGGAGCACGGAAATCGGCTGCCCGAAGCGATGATGCAGTATCAGAAGCTGACGAAGGGCTCGCCGAAGGGAAAAGCGCGGGCGGAGCGTCGCAGCGAGATCTTGGCGGCGGTGGGTCGTCTGTCGCAGCAGATGGGCGAAGTGGTGATCTCGGGCAGCAAAAAGGGCAAGTGTCAGCAGTCGAGCGTGTGGGTGTTGCCGGGGACGCACATCATCTCGGTCGATGGGAAGAGCCAGCAGGTTCAGGTGAGCGCGCAGCAGCGTCTCGAAGTCGGGAGCTGTAAATAGGCATGCGCGGGGCAGGGCGAGCGCTCGGCGCGGTGCTGGCGGTTTTGCTGGTGCTGCCGTCTGCGGCGGATGCTCGACGACATCGCAAAGAATCGGGCAAAGAATCGGGCAAGCGATCGCACAAAAAGAAGGATCAAGCAGCAGATCCTGCGGGCTTGTCAGTCGGTGCAGGGGATTCGCGAGCGTCTGGGGCTGAGTCGACGCTAAAGCCTCGGGTTGCGGCGCTCGTCGAGGAAGCAAAGGCGGCGCTGGCTGCTCGGGACTTCGATGGAGCACAGAAGAAGGCCGAGGCGGCCTATCGCAAGCAACCGAGTGCGGAAGTGCTGTTTGTCCTCGGTCAAGTGGCGAAAGCGGCGGGCCTTGCGGTCGAATCGCACGATCTGTTTCGTCGCTACCTGGCCGATCCGAGCACCGCGTCGGATTCGGTTCGTCGAGCAGAAGCGCAGCGTCAGGCGAACCTGTCGCTCCCCGAGGCTGGGGATCTGTATATCGTCGGCGACAAGGAATCGCTGGTTTACGTAAACGATCGACTGCTCGGGGCCTTGCCACTGTTGCTTCCGCTGCGGGTGGCGGCGGGAAACCTGTCGGTGACGCTTCAGAGCGGCGGACGAACCAGCCGAGGCAAGGTCGAAGTGCCTGCCGGTCAAGCGCGTGAGATGCGCTTTGATGAGCTGACGGGCGCGGTGCTGGTGTCGGTGCCTCCGACGGTTGTGCTGGTGGAAGAGCAAGCGGGTCGGCTGTCGTCGGAAGCAGCGCTGGTCGAGGCGCTGGAAAAAGGCAGCCAGCAGGTTGGATATTCGCTGGCTTCGTCGGAACGAAAGCTTGGTGCGTGTGAGTCGCTGTCGGCGGACTGTCTGCTGGATCTGGCCAAGCAGCGATCGGCCAACTATGCGCTGGCGGTTCGCGTCGTTCAGCCGTCGACGGGCGGCACAGGGCAGCGAGAGCTTCAGCTTCAGCTGTGGGATGCGCAGGTTGGCGACTTGGCGATGCAAGAGACCGTGCGCTGTGGCTCGTTTGGGGATGAAAGTCAGCTGGCGCTGGTGACGGAGCAGGTGGCGACGGTGCTGCGAAAAGGACGCGCGCGGCCTCGCGGGGTGCTGTCGGTGACAAGCATTCCGAGTGATGCCCAGCTTTCGCTGTCGGGTCGCCTGGTCGGCAAGACTCCGTGGAAGGGCTCGGTGTTTGTCGGTCCGCAGCAGGTCGAGCTGTGGTCGCACGGCTTTGAACGTCAGCAGCTGTCGACGCTGGTGACGCCGGGGCAGACGTCGGTGCTGTCCGCGCTGCTGAGCCCAGAGCTGCTGAGCGAGCCGATGCCGTACGGTGAGCGTCGGACGATCGCGGCGCTGGGGGCGCGTCCGCTGTGGCGGGTTGCGACGGGAGCGGCGATGATGGGCGTTGGAATGCTCCTGCTTGGCGTGGGCGGATCGGCGCTGGCGGCCAATGGAACGTGCGTGCCGCCGCTGCAGCCTCCCGCGCTGGTGTGTCGGGAAACCATTCAGTCGTCGACGCTCGGTGGGTCGCTGCTTGGCGTCGGGCTTGGGCTTTCCATCGGTGGCGTGGTGATGATTGCGATTCCGCCTCGGGGCGTAGGCAGTCCCTGACCCTGTGGTCTGAAGGAGTCAAAGCGCAGCGACGTGACCGTCACTCGCGGATGATGATTGACTTTGGCCGGGATAGAAGGCTAAGAGGCAATCACCATGAGCGAAGACCTCGTCGTGCTGCGCGAAATCTTGCAACGCGAGCTGGAGACCATAAACGCCTACGAGAAGATGCTCGAGCGCGTATCGGACCCGGCTCTACGCGAGATCATCGATCACGTCACCGACGAAGAGCGCGAGCACGTTGCCGAGATGTATCACCTCATCATGGATCGCGATCCGAAGCAGCGTGAGCGCTCGGCCCTGAGCCATGCGCAGCTTACGTCCATGTCGCTGCTCGGCACGGCTTCAGCGACGGTCAGCGCGGCAGGTTCAGAGCGAGATGCCGCCGCCGCTGCGGGCCTGAGCGGTCAGCTGATCGCTCCGACTTCGGCAGCCATTGAACGCGATCCGGTGCCTCCTCCTCCCCCGGTTTTTCCTGACGGTGCGTGGTCGGTGGGCGCTCTCAAGCGTAGTCCCAAATAGTCCGATTCACCGTAGTCGTCCGCTTCCGTACCCTAGCGAACACGAAGAGACAGCCATGCCTGACACCAGCAACTTTTTGACCCACGAGCACCTGCCCTTGTCTGAGGCGCGTTGGCGCGAACTGAACATGTCAGTGGTTGATGTCGCACGACGGCGGCTTGTCGGACGGCGATTCCTTGACCTGTATGGACCGCTCGGCGCGGGCGTTCAGACGGTTCACAACGATGTCTTCACCGGCACAGAGCGCGCGGCGATTGGCATCCTGGGTGAGGAGCCGATTGCGCCGGTTCGGACGGCGGGTCGTCAGATCCTGAGCGTACCGATCCTCTACAAGGACTTTTCGCTGTACTGGCGCGACTTGCAGACGGCGGAGCAGTTCGGAATGCCGATTGATCTGTCGGCGGCTGCGGGTGCGGCGAGCTTTGTGGCGGACCGTGAAGACGACATGATCTTCAACGGAATTCCAGAGCTGAACCTGGCGGGACTCGCGACGGTTCCGGGTCGAAATGTGATGCCGCTGGGCGACTGGAATCAGGTCGGCGCCGCGCTTTCGTCGGTGACGGTGGCGATTGAGCGACTCGTCGAAGCTGGCTTTTATGGACCGTACTGTCTGGTCACGAGTCCATTTCTGTACGCGAAGCTGGCGCGCTTTGTTGAAAACACCGGCGTCTCGGAGCTGGGCCACATTCGTGAGCTCTGCACGGACGGCGTGTTCCGATCGAGCGTTCTGCCCCGGGATCGAGCCGTGCTCGTCTCGACGGGACCGCAGAACTTTGACTTGGCTGTGGCGCAGGATTTCCGCGTCGCCTACCTTGGTGCGGAGCAGATGAATCATCCGTTCCGCGTCTTCGAGTGTGCGGTGCTGCGCATCAAGCGCGCCCAAGCGATTTGTACGCTCGAGCCCAAACCCTAAACACATCACGACACCGATCTACAGGAGGGGACCTAATGCAGGTTTCGGCGCAAGAGGAATGGCCATCTTGGCTTGTTCCGTTTTCAGCGGTTGCTGACGAAGAAGACGAAGACTTCGAAGATGAAGACGAAGACTTCGACGACGAAGATGAAGACGAAGACTTCGACGAAGATGAAGACGAAGACTTCGACGGCGAGAGCGAAGACTTGTTCGATGACGACGAGATCGCAGGCGACGGCGAAGACGAAGAGTTCGATGAAGACGATGACGACTACTTCGACGACGACGAAGACGAAGACGAAGACTTCGAAGACGACGAGGAATAGCGGAGCGTAACCGCGCTCACGATCAGCGGAGCTTGGGAGCCACGATGAAGGCGCAAGAGTGGAACGTCACCGTCGGAAGCGGCAAAGATCAGCGCAAGCTTTCGGTGCAGCTTGAGTCGGCGGAAGGCGGTGAATACCGTCTCCGCATTGGTAGCGATGTCACGACCGTACGCGTCGCTCGCAGTGAAGCGGGAAGCTACTCGCTCATCGACGAAAACGGACGACAGCGCAGCGTTGATATCGACGGCACGCTCCCCGATTTGAAGCTGGTGATCGACGGTAGTGATGCCGTTTCCGTCGCAGTTGCCGATGCGCAGTCGCTGCAAGCGTCGGATTCCGCAAGCTCAGCCGTCGGAGAAGTTCGCGCCGCGATGCCTGGAAAGGTCGTCAAGGTCGTCTGTAAGGTCGGTGATGTGGTCAAAGCCGGGCAGCCGCTCTTGGTCATCGAAGCGATGAAGATGGAAAACGAGCTGCGCGCGGCGGGCGGGGGCCGTGTCGAGTCGATTGCTGTTCGTGAAGGACAGACCGTCGAAGGTGGCCAAGTGTTGCTGGTCCTAGGAGGTGCGGCATGATGACTCGAGTCGCTTCACTGTTTGCGGCGCTGCTGCTAGTGGTCGGCTGTGCGCAGGATGAAGGCTTCTCTCGGGACGATGGCCAAGCGCCGTTTGAAGGCCGCGACATCAAGTTCCAGAGCACGTACGTTTACTTCCCGTCGGACTTTTCGCTGTCGATCGTGCGCGACACCATGCCTCAGTCGGAAGTCTGCGCGATTCTCAAGCGCTACAGCGAGACGACACCGAAGCTGGCTGGCCTGCCGGTGCTGCCGTACAAAGAAGAGCACTACACGCTGGTGATGACCGTCGATTCCGTTCAGCCTGGCGATGACGTTTCGTTCGATCCTGCGGATACCGGCACAGCGGGTGACATGCGCTATGCGGCGCTGGCTCACTACGGTGTTGGCAAAAATCGTGAACCCGATTGGGCGCTTCGAGCGAGCGGCTTTGTCCGTGTCAGTGAGCTTACGCAGCACAGCCGCGTCGCTGGTAAGCTTGCGCTACGCTTTCCTGGCGGCGAAAAGCTCGACGAAGAGTTCGCGGTAGACGCCTGTCCAAAGTAGTCGCTTGGTGGACACCATCCCACCGCCTACCTTGGTTTTTTCTCCTCTCTCTGTTTCGAAATCTGCACTTGCCCAGCTTGACAGTCTAAGTACCCGTACTTAGAGTGCGCTGCGGTTTTCTGTCCTGCACCATGCACCGCTAAATCGTCTAGCAGACTGGGAATGATGGGATGACGACACACGCGCAAGGCAAGACCATGATCCACGTCGACGGCTTGACCAAGCATTACGGCAAGGTCAAGGCCGTCAACAACATCTCCTTCGACGTTCACGCCGGTGAGGTCTTAGGTTTCTTGGGTCCGAACGGGGCTGGCAAGACCACCACGATGAAGATCCTCACCTCGTATTTGTCGCCGACCGCTGGAAGAGCTGTCGTCGCTGGATACGATGTGTTCGACCAGGCGCTCGAAGCAAGAGCCCGCATCGGTTATCTCCCCGAAGGCACGCCGCTGTATCGGGACATGACGGTGCTGGAGTATCTGCACTTCATCGCCGACGTTCGGAACATTCCGACGGGTGCCAAGCGTCAGCGACGGCTGCGCGAGGTGGTCGAGCAGTGCGGACTCGGTGATCGACTGGGCTTTCTCATCGGAGAACTGTCGAAGGGACTCAAGCAGCGCGTCGGGCTCGCGCAGGCGATCTTGCACGAGCCGGAAGTGCTGATCCTCGACGAGCCGACGAGTGGACTCGATCCAAACCAGATCGTCGAGATTCGCCAGGTCATCAAGCAGATTGGCGAAAAGAAGACGGTCATTTTCTCGACGCACATCATGCAAGAAGTCGCGGCGACCTGTTCGCGGGTGCTGATCATCAGCAAAGGCAAGATTGCCGCCGATGGTCGTCCCGACGAGCTTCAGCGCAAAGCGCAAGGCCAGATGTCGCTGCAAGTAGAGCTTGTCGGCGACGCGGGACTTGCCAAGAGCGGCTTGGAATCGATTCCGTCGGTGGAGTCGGTTCGTGTGCTGCCAGTCGAAGAGGAAGCAAAGACCGACGGACATCGCTTCGTGGTGATGGCCAAGTCGGGAAGTGATCCTCGGGCCGAGATCTTCAAGATGGCGACGCAGAAGGGCTTGCAGCTCCTGGAGCTTCACCGTGAGCGTGCGTCGCTGGAAGACGTGTTCCGCAACCTGACTTCGGGCGGCTCCGCAAGCTAGACCCTTTTGAGGAGAAGCTGACGATGGGAAAAATTTCGACCATCATGCGCCGCGAGCTTGGCGCGTACTTCAACTCGCCGATTGCCTACGTGGTGATCTCGGTGTTCCTCGTGCTCTCGGCGTTTCTGTTCTTCAATGCGCTGTTTTTGCAGCAGCAGGCAGAGCTTCGAGAGCTGTTTGATGGCTTCTGGACGACGCTGCTCGTCGCGATCCTGGGGCCAGCCATCACGATGCGTCTGTTTGCCGAGGAGCGCAGCAACGACACGCTGGAGCTGCTGCTGACGATGCCAGTGACGGACTGGGACATCGTGCTCGGTAAGTATCTGGCGGCGCTGGTGCTGTTTGGCTACGCGATGCTGGCGATGGGCTGCTTCGCTGTGACGGTGGCGTGGCTGGGACCGCTCGACAAGGGCGCGGCGTTTGCTGGCTTTGTCGGTCTGTACTTGACGACGGCGACGTACATGGCGATTGGGCTGATGGCGTCGGCGTTTACCAAGAACCAGATCGTCGCGTTCTTGATGGCGGTGACGATGTGTCTTTTGCTGTGGCTGGTTGGCAAGGTGGTGCAGGTGATGCCTCCGTCGATTCAGCCGTTTGTGGACTGGATTGGCGTCGACAACCACATCGGAAACATGGCTCGCGGCGTGTTCGATACGCGGGACATTCTGTATTTCTTCAGCATCATCGCGTCGTGCCTGCTGGTTTCGCAGACGACGCTTGAGAGCCGGAGGTGGAGCTAATGAGCAAGCCACTTCACAAGAGTCGGACGGCGGTAAACGCTGCGCTGTTTGTCGGTCTGTCGATTGGCGCGATTGCTGCGGCGAACGTGGTGTCGCTGCGGCACTTCGGTCGGCTCGACATGACCAAGGACAAGGTCTATACGCTGGCGGCGGGATCGCGAGATCTCGTCGCGAAGCTGCCAGACCGGATGAACGTGAAGCTGTTTATGAGCGAGGAGCTCAAGCCTCCGTTTAAGCAGCACGCACAGTTTGCGCGCGATCTTCTGTCGGAATACGCGACGTATTCGCAGGGCAAGTTCAACCTCGAAGTCATCAAGATTGGCGACGGGGAAGAGGCCCGCAAAAAAGAAGAAGAAGCGTCCAAGTGCGGTGTTCAGAAGTCGAACCGAGGCGTGGTTTCGGCCAACAAGTTCGAGATCGGCTCGACGTTCCTCGGCGTGTGCTTCAGCTACGGCGACAAGACCGAAGCGATTCCTGTCATTGACCGCGACGAAGGCCTGGAGTTTCAGATCTCGGGTCTTATCAAGCAGATGACGGTGAAGAAGAAGAAGATCGGCTTTGCGACGAGCGAAGGCGAGCTGAGCCTGGCTCACGGCAGCGGTCTTCAGCTTCTGTCGGAACAGCTCAAAGCGTCGGGCTACGAGACGATCAACGTCGAGCTAAAGGCGATGGTGTCGTCGGACATCGACGTGCTGATGATCATCGGTGCGAAGCAGCCGTTTTCCGAGCGTGCCAAGTACGTCGTCGACCAGTTCCTGATGTCAGGCAAGTCGGTGGCGTTCTTCGTCGATGGACAGCAGATGCAGACGCCGCGTGGTCAGATGGCTCCGGGCATGGAGATGCCGCAGATTGCGCAGGCGAACGATACGCAGCTCGACGATCTGCTCGGTGCGTACGGCGTCAAGATCAAGCAAGACATGGTGCTGGATAAGCGCAACTTCCCGGGGCTGGTGAACGTCGGGCAGCAGATGTACCTGATGAATCACCCGGTGTTCCTGAAGGTGACGCCGCTGCCGCAGAACCACCCAATCAACGAGAGCATGCCGGGCGCGCTCCTGTCGTATGCGAGCGTGGTGGAGCTGGTCGGTGATGCCAAAGACGGCAAAGGTCCGGTGCAGTTTACGAAGCTGATGGAGTCGAGCAACCAGAGCTGGCGTCCGTCGGGTCCGTTTGTGTTTATGCCGGGTCCGCAGATGCAGATTCCGACGCCGAATGAGGACAAGGGTCCGTTTGCGCTCGGTGTCGTCGGTCAAGGCAAGTTTAAGAGCGCGTTTGCGGGCAAGCAGATCGTCAAGGAAGACGGCAGCAAGCTGGCCCCCGACCAGAGTCAGCCGGGCATCGATCCGATGAAGACCGAGGCTCCTGAGACGGCGCGGCTGGTGGTGATTGGCGATTCCGACTTCATCAGCGATCAGTTCATCGGAACGGGCGCGCGTGCGGGTCTGCGTGACTACCTGGCGAACTTGGTCTACACGATGAACGTCATCGACTGGCTGGCGCAGGACGAAGCGCTGGCGGCGGTGCGGAAGAAGGGCATGCAGAGTCGGCCACTCGATCAGGTGTCCGAGAGCACGGTGACGATGGTGAAGCTGCTCAACATCGGGGCGCTGCCGGGCCTGATTCTGCTGATTGGTCTGATTCGCTTCCGGCTGCGTCAGAGCGCGCGGCAGAGCGCCAAGCTGTAACGGAAACCGAGGCTGACGATGGAAAAGAAAAACCTCTACGCGCTGGTTGCTTTTGTGGCGCTGTCGGTTCTGGCGGTGTTCTCGCTACGCTCGCCGGAGCGTGGTGAGCGGGTCGGTGAGCGGGCGCGAGCGATTGCGGAGATCAAGCCGGGCACGATTGGCTCGCTCGAAGTGGCGCAGCCGGGCGACAAAGACAAGGTCTCGCTGACGAAGAAGGGCGACAAGTGGCAGGTCATCGCTCCGTATGACAAGCCTGCGGATCCGACGGTGGCCAAGGCTGCGGTCGAGGCGCTGGAAAAAGTACGCTGGGGCGACCTGGTGACGCAGCAAAAGACCAAGCACGCCGAGTTTGAAGTGTCCGATGACAAGGCGGTGCATGTGGTGGCCAAAGACGCAGGTGGTGCGGTGCTGGCGGACCTGTACATCGGCAAAGCGAGCGGCAATGCCACGATGGTGCGGATTGCGGGCAAAGACGATGTGTGGCAAGCGCTGGACTTGTATGCGTCCACCTACAAGCGCGAAGGCAAGAGCTGGCGCGAGCACGGCATCTACGACCTGAAGGCCGACGATGCAGAAAAGCTGGTGATCGTTGGTGGTGGAACCAAGGTTTCGCTCGAGCGAGTTCCGCCAGCGGCGGGCGCAGACGGCAAGCCGGGCAGCCAGAACATCTACGAAGCGAAGTGGAAGATCGTCGAAGGGGACGCGGTGCTAAAGCCTGGTCTCGAGGTCGATAACAGCCTGCTGAATCGGATGGTTCAGTCGGTGTCGACGCTGCGGGCCTCGGACTACCAGGATGCAGCCAAGCCGGAAGAAGTGGGACTTGCGCCGGGTGCGCCGGGACAGATTGCTGTCACCGTCAGCTACAAGGAAGGCAAGAGCGCGGGCGTGCGGATTGGTCAGCTCAAGGGCGACGACTACTATGTGCAGACCGTCGACAATCCGCAGATGTTCACCGTCAAGAAGTTCGGTTTGGAGACGGTGGCGCACATTCCGCAAGACGTTCGGGACAAGAGCATCCTGTCGCTAAAGTCGGATCAGATCGAATCGGTGACGGTGGTGCAAGGCGCCGATGTCGTGAGCATCAAGTCCGTCGACAAGAGCTGGAAGTCAGACAAGCTGCCGGATGCGGACGAAGCCAAGCTCAAGCAGGTGGTTGATGGCTTCGATGGAATCGCGGGAACTGGCTTTTTGTCGCCGGATGCGCCAGAGCTAAAGTCGCTTATGACGCCGAAAGCCACGATCACGGTCAAGCCGAAGACGGGCGCTCCGGTGGTCTTGAAGGTTGGGGATTCGCGCGGCGATGACTTCGCGGTGCAGAAGGTCGGTCAAGACGCGATGTGGGTGCGAAAGCTCCAGGTTGAGCGTCTGCTGAAGAAGCCCGCCGAGCTCGCCAAGGACAAGAAGTAGCCTCGCCTTGCTGTGCCCGCGCCGCGCGGGCTTTTCCTACGAAATCAGCGAAATCAGTCGGCGTCTCGTCTCGGCGAGATCGCTGCGCTCGTGTCTTCCCTGTCGCAAGAACGCTTCAATCGCGGGCAGCTTGTGGAGTGCTTCGTCGGTGGCTGGATCTGTTCCACGCTGATACGCACCCAGCAGCACAAGCTCACGCTGTCGCTCGGACAACGCAAGCAGCTCACGGAGTCGTGCCGCCGCCTGACGCTGCGAGCCGTCGACGATATCATCCATCACCCGCGACAGTGAGCGCAAGACATCGATGGCTGGATAGTGACCCCGCTCAGCCAGCGAGCGCGACAGCTCAATGTGTCCGTCGAGCGTTGCGCGAACTTCTTCGGCAATGATGTCATCGACGTCGTCGCCAGAGCCGGTGACCAAGACGGCATAGACCGCCGTGATCGAGCCAAACTCACCTTGTCCGGTGCGCTCCAAAAGCCGTGGCAGCAGTGCAAACACCGACGGTGGATAACCTTGACGCGCGGGCAGCTCACCAGCGGCCAGTCCAACCTCACGCTGGGCCCGAGCGACTCTCGTCAGCGAATCGACGAGGAGCAGCACCTTCTTGCCGCGATCTCGAAAATGTTCGGCAATCGCCGTCGCAGACAGCGCAGCTTTCAGACGCAAGAGCGGTGGCTGATCCGACGTGGCACAGACCACAACCGTCCGGCTGCGGGTTTCGTCGTCTAGCTCTCGATCGATGAAGTCGCGCACTTCGCGGCCTCGCTCGCCGATCAGACCAATCACCGTCACATCCGAGCTGGCATTGCGGGCAATCTGTCCGAGCAGCGTCGATTTTCCAAGACCCGGACCCGCAAACAGCCCGATTCGCTGACCTTGTCCAATCGAGAGACATCCGTCGATGGCACGCAGACCGAACGGCAGCGGCTCGGTGATGCGACGACGACGGAGTGGCTCCGGGGCATCTCGCTCGACGGGAATTGGAATCAGCTCCGTCGCCAAGCTAGACAGCGCGGGCCCGTCATCCATCGCTTCTCCGTAGGCGTCAATCACCCGTCCGAGCAGCGGCGTTCCTGCCAAGATTGTCAGCGGCATTCCCGTCGGACGAACCACAGAGTTTGGACCCACGCCAGCGACTGCACCGAGTGGAAGCAAGACAACCTCTTCACCGCGAAAACCGACCACTTCCGCGTAGAGCGGCGTCTCTCCGACGGCTCCTTTGCGCCACGATGGCTGGCTCGACGACTGAGGCTCCGGGTCGATGGGCTCGCTGAGTCGATCGATGGCCACTAGCTCGCCGATACGCGCACCCGGTGCCGTCGCACGCAAGACCAGGCCGGTTAGCTCACTGACGCGGCCCGAGATTCGTTGTGAGACGGTGGCTTGAACCGTTCGCAGCGCTGCTTGCAGACGGAGCGGATCGGGTCGCTCACCACGCGCGGGACGCTCTGTTCGCTCGGGCTTGATGGGCGGCGTGTCGCTCATGGTCCTTGTCCACGCAGCGCTCGCTCAATGGCATCGAGCTGGGTCGGCAGACGCGCATCGACGGTGCCAAGCTCTGTCTCGATGATGCAGCTTCCCCGCAAAATGGCTGGATCGGCGCGCAGAATCACGGCTTGGGTGCGACTACAGCGCTCAATCAGCCGAGGCCGACCTCGTTCCAGCGCTTTCAGATCGTCGGGATGACAGCGAACCACCACTTCTCGTGGCGCACCGGCCTGCGACAGCGCTTCGCTGACGATATCGACCACGGCGTCGGGCTGTAGCTGTAGCTCTCGACCGAGGATCCGCTCCGCGATGCGCACCGCCAAGATGCGTAGATCTTGCTCGACGTCTTTGTGCGCACGCAGTGTCTGCACCCGTGCTGCCGTCAGAAGCTCTGTGACCGCTGCCAGACCGCGCTCACGACCTTCGGCGGTCGCTTGGGTGCGCAGCCGCTCGGCTTCGTGACGCGCTTCGCTGAGCAGCTTGTCCGCTTCCGCTCGCGGGTCAAACGGGTACGGGTCGATGGCTGGCTTTTTCCCGTCGCGAAGACCGCCTTTTAGAATGCGGGCCATGGCCTGGCCAGTATATCGCTGCCCGGCGCGGAATGGGTGCTTCGGAGACGGCGGACGTGCTACTTTTTTTGTGTGAGCGAGCGGCCCCGGCCACAGAGCCCGAGCATCATTCCGCTGCAGCAGACCCTGGTGCGTCGCGTACTTCAGGTGCTGGCTGCCGTCGCGATTGTTTGGCTTGGCGTGTTCTTGGGGCTAAACGATCGACGGCTTGGCAAGCTCGTCACCAAGATCGTCGGGACGCAGATTCGCGGCGAGTTCAACCTCGGCTACGCACGCTATTCGTACTTCAGCAGCCTCGCGTCGATCATCTTGAACACCACCACGCACGTCGAGGGTGGCGACTTCGAGATGCGCGATCCCAACGGCGAGCTGGTGATGAAAGCGTCACGCATCGAGGCAGACATCTATCTTGGCGAGCTGATTCGTGGCCTGCTGCGCACCGCCGTGAGCGCACCGTTTGGCCGAGGCTCTTTCGTCGAGCTGCACTTTTCATCGGGACACCTCCACGGCGGCTGGGCGCACATTCGTCCGATCCAAGTCCGTCGCTTGTATCCACCCAACGTGACCGGCCCGATGTTCGGCAATGAAGTCAACATCGTCGCCACGATGTCGGGCAAAAAGCCGAAGCCCGAGAGTGCTCCGCCAAGCCCCGGACACTTGCGCATCACCGTCGACGGAGAAGGACTGACCTTCGAAAACGTCGTCTACCAGATGTCGTTCCCTGGCTGGCATGGTCGTGTCGACGGAGTAAAGGGCGCGCTGACGATGCGCTTTTCGTCGGACCCCGCCGAGACCAAGCCCGGACTTCAGAGCTTTGTCTATGAGGTCGCGCCGATGAATGCCGAGAGTGGCGAGCTGGTGCTCGGCTCGGCGGGGCCCGACGGAAGTGGTGAGTTTGTGTTTCCGCTGCGCAACCTCGAGCTGCGTCGCTTCGGTGCGCGCGCGAGCCGCAAACAAGACCTGGTGTTCCGTGGCAAGCTCAAGGCCGCCGACGCTGATGTGGAAATGGATGGCAAGCTGCTCGACACGTACTGTGACACTGGCGTGCAGCTCGATCTGTCGTTCACGAGCGGCAACGGCCTGGCGAAGCTGGTTCCAGGCGGACTTCTGTCGGGACAGCCTCGGGGGCGAGTTCGTTTCTACGGCGCGCTGTCATCGACGCTGCCGACGACAATCAGCGGTCGTCTGTCGCCCTGTCTGAGTCAGGACTTTCACGTCCAGCACTTCCCGCTGCAAGGCGACGGACGGGCGGTGGTGATTGAAGGCCAAGTGGCCGACGTGGAAGCGCTGATTGCGTCGATTCCAATCTCGGGGGCTCGCTCGCGGTTTTCGCTCAAGGGCAGCGATCTGCACATGCCTCGGGTGACGGCGAGTGCGCTCGGTGGACAGCTTCGCGCCGAGCCGCTGCACTTTAGCTTCGCGGGCGATATGCCGTGGTCGGCGAAGATCTCGATGCAGGGAACCGATCCCGCGCAGGTTGGGATCATGCCCAAGAGCTTGCAGCCGTTCGTCGCTGGCCGTCTGAAAGGCTCGATGCGACTGTCGGGCAGCCTGGCCAAGCACGCGCATCCCGAGCGTGTGGTGATTGAGCGCGTCGATGCCCAAGTCGAGCGACTGGCTCGTCACGATCCGCTGCCGAAGGACATGAAGCTGCTCGGTTCGTTTATCTACACGCCCGAGACGGTGCTCTATCGGCAGCTTCAGCTGAGCGGCGAGACGCTGATGGTTCGTTCGGACCACGGTGCGGTTGGTCCCAGCGACGGAAAGCTCGACATTCCAGTGATGGAAATGTCGGGCAGAGGCTCGCCGCTTGGACGGGTGCTGCAGTACTTCGGAATCAGCGGTCAAGTCGGTGAAGCGCAGACGAAGTTCCGACTGGGCGGACGGATTTTGCGTCCCGAAGCCTCACGCGGGGAGTTCTTCGTCAAAGACCTGGATCTGTTCGGTCGCAAGATCGACGAGATGTCGACGGAGTTTGCGCTGCACGATGGCAAGCTGAACCTGTCGTCGCTCAAAGCGCTGGGAAAAGATGGTGCGGTGAGCGGCGACGGTGCGCTACAGCTGTTCACCAAAGATGTCTCGACGCGGCCCGACGATCCGCAGGTGATGGTCAAGGCGGCGGTCGCTGGTGTCAGCCTCGGTCTGTTTGCGCCGGGACAGGACATCGGAGGTGTGATCACCGGCAAGATCGATGTGACGGGAACCATGAGCCATCCCGTCGGGGACGTAGATCTGGCTCTGCCCAAGCTGACGGTGTTCGGTGGTCAGTTTGACTCGGTGTCGGTGGTGGCGCAGCTTTCGCAGACGCAGGCGATCTTGAAGCAGCTTGCGGCGACGCTCGATACGGGACGGCTGACTTCTTCAGCGACGCTGCGTCACGAGCGAGGTCGACCGCTCGACGCGACGGTGGAGTTTGCCAAGCTGCCGATTGGAAAGATGCCAATCGTGCAAGGTTTGCCGATGGTGGTCGACGGAACGCTGTCGGGCAAGCTGCGGATGCTCGGGACGCTTCAGCCGCTGTTGCCGGTCTTCGAGGGCAAGCTGTCGGTGTCCGACTTCAAAGTGCAAGGACGATTGCCGACGGCGCTTGGTCCAATGATCGAGGGTGGACTTGTGCTGGCTGAGCGCGAGCCGCTGTTTGGCATGCTCGGAATGGTTGTGCGCGTCCTGACGCTGGGACAAGCCGAGCTGGGCTTTACCCCGACGGACAGCGGAACCAAGATCTCTGGCCGACTGTTTGACTCGTTTGATATCGACGGTGTTCTGACGATGGCAGGCGGGCTGCCGCGCGGGGATCTGACGGTTCGCTTTGGCTGTCCGTTGCCGCCGTATTTTGTCAAGTCCGTCGAAAATCCAGCAAACGGTCGAACGTCTGCGACGACGCTGGCCTGTGATCTGCTCGCGCAGAAGCTGCTGCCAGAGCTGGCCCAAATCGGTGACGTGTCCGTGTCGGGAAGCGGTGAGCTGCGACTGCGCTTTGGCGACGATCCTCGTCCGCTGTTTGGGCCCGATCCGCTGTTCGCGCGGGGAATTGGCTGTCCGATGCTGGCGTCACGCACACCGACGGAAACTGAGGCGCGTCTATTTGGTGCGACGCTGCGGCTCAGTCGGGCGCTGCTGGCTGTCAAGACCGTCACCGACGAAGGCGAAGAACAGCGCTATCTGGCGTTCAACGACGGCGATGTCTTTTCCTGCTTCGACGGACGCGATGTCGAGCTGGGACAAGCGCGCTTCGTCAGCCAGCGCTTTGGTAGTGAGCGAGGTGCGAGCGAAGCGGTTGCACTGAACACGGCTGCTCGTCCACCACTCGGCGAGACCGGCGCGGTGCGTTTTTCGGGTCTGCTCAGTCCCGTCGAGTCCGATCTCCGCGTGCGCGGTCAGGTTCGTCTGGAGCTGCTCGAGCATCTGCTGCGCTCGGTGTTCCGTCGAACCCAAGGGGAAGCCACCGTCGATCTGCGCATCACCGGACCGCTGGCCAGCCTTCAGCCCGTCGGAACGATGGAGCTTCGCAGTGCGCAGATTGAACCGCACGAGCTGGATACCCCGCTGGAGATTCAGGGCGGCAAGCTGGTGCTTCGGTCCGATCGTGCGGAGCTGGAGAGCTTGCGTGTGCTCGTCGACAACTCGGTGACGCTGGTTCGCGGCTTCGTCGAGATTTCACGCTACACGCCGCTTCAGGTGGGCAAGATCAACTTCGAGCTACGTGGCGATGTGTCCGCTCGGCTGCTTCAGTGGCCGTTTGCGCGCAACGTCGCGGAAGCACGCGGTCGCTTCGGGCTCGATCTGCTGAAGATCACCGGGACCATCGAAAAGCCCATCGTCGAAGGAACGCTCACCGCGCACGAGGTGTTTCTGAACCTGCGACGCTTTCACGAGCTGTCGTTTTCGCGCGGCACGATTCGCTTTCTGCGCACCGGCAGCGGCGACGACGGACGCATCATCATCGGTCGTGGCGAAGGCAGTCCCGCCGGAGTCGCTCTGTCCGGTTTGGTCGACGGCGACGGCAAGATCGAGCTGAGCGGACGCATCGATCACAACGGCATGGGCGGCTTCATTCGCAATGCCTGGCACCGGGCGCTCGACCGCGTCGACTTGGCGATCAAGATGGAAAACGTCCGTCACAGCTCGTCGGGTGTCTACAACGTCGAGATGTCTTCCGCGCGCGGCCTGACGCTCACCGGAAACCGTGACGGAGTCAGCCTGCTTGGCGACATCGAAGTCGTGGCTGGTCGTTACATGCAAGACTACGATCCCACCGATCGCTTCCTGTCCGCTCGACGCATCGTCGAAGAAGAGAAGCCATTCTGGGATGGTGACGACTTTTTGTCGCAGCTCAAGCTCGGCATCTCGGTGCGCACGCGCGGCACGTTCCGGGTGTTTAACAACATCGCGGACCTTCGCTTGTCGACGCAGGCATTTGATGTCGCGGGTCCGCTCGTCGACATTGCCATGAACGGTGTCATCCGCGTCGACAGCGGTGTGTTCTTCGTCCCCGGTCTGCGCGGCGAGTTCCACGTCAAAGGCGACAGCAAGATCGTGTTTTCCAAGAGCGCGCGCTGGCCCGACACGCCGTACGTCGAGGTGCTCGGTGGCACGCGAGACTTTGACCAAAACGATCAGCAGCGCAACGTCGAAGTCGCGCTCCGAGGCCGCGTCCGAGAGCTAAAGTTCGAGTGTCTTTCGTCGGACGGTCTGTCGGCGGCAGACTGCGCCAGCTTCCTGCTCCTTGGCGATACGGCGGATGCGGTGCGCGGCGGTCGTCCCAATCCATCTGCGACGACAGCCAGCGGTGCGCGAGCCATCGACTACGGCGATCCTGCCGCCAAGCTGGTGACGAGCCAGCTTCTCACCAACCAAGTGTCCGATCCGCTGCGAGAAAAGCTTCGGCTCGATACGGTGCGCATCCAGTTTGGCGTCAGCACCTTCGATCTTCAGCTCTGCAAGCGCTTCGGTCTATACATCCGCATGTGCGGTCTGGCTGAGTGGGGACTGTTGGGCAACGCCGCCGCTCGCTATCGCGGCTACGGAGAGCTTCAAATGTCCGATCTCACCGTCGGTCAGATCAGCCTAGAACGCATCGAGCGAGGCTTTAGCTTCCTCGAAGACACCATCAATCGCTTCAAGGTGCAAGCCGGCCTCCGTCTGCCGCTGCGCTACTAGAAGCTTCAGGGTCGTGGCTTGACCGCATCCGGCATGACGCCTACCCTCTTCGCCCTTAAGGAGTCCTGACAAATGGCCGATTCAATTCGTGAACCACTTCCCTACAAGGTCAAAGACATTTCCCTCGCCGAGTGGGGTCGCAAAGAGATCACCATCGCCGAGAGCGAGATGCCCGGCCTGATGGCGCTGCGTGCCGAATACGGACAGCAGCAGCCACTGCGAGGCGCTCGCATTGCGGGCTGCTTGCACATGACCGTTCAGACCGCCGTGCTCATCGAGACGCTGACCGCGCTCGGTGCCGAAGTCACCTGGACGAGCTGCAACATCTTTTCGACGCAAGACCACGCGGCAGCAGCGATTGCAGCGACGGGCGTTCCGGTCTTCGCCTGGAAGGGTGAAACCGAAGAAGAGTACAACGACTGCATCGAGATGCAGCTTCGCTCGTTCAAGGGCGGCAAAGCGCCGAACATGATCCTCGACGACGGTGGCGATCTAACCTGGATCATCCACGACAAGTATCCCGAGATGTTCAGCGGTCCCGATCCGATCCGTGGTCTGTCCGAGGAAACCACGACGGGCGTTCATCGTCTGTACGAAGCGTTCAAGAGCGGTCGCCTCAAGGTTCCCGCGATCAACGTGAACGACTCCGTCACCAAGAGCAAGTTCGACAACCTGTACGGCTGCCGTGAGTCGCTCGCCGACGGTGTCAAGCGCGCCACCGGCGTGATGTTCGCAGGCAAGGTCGCGGTCGTTGCGGGCTACGGCGATGTCGGCAAGGGCTGTGCGCAGTCGCTGCGTGGCTACGGCGCGCGCGTCATCATCACCGAGATCGATCCGATCAACGCGCTTCAGGCGGTGATGGAAGGCTATCAGGTCACGACGATGGAAGAGGCCGCTCCGCTCGGCGACATCTTCGTCACCGCGACCGGCTGCATGGACGTCATCCGTGGCGAGCACATGCAGGCGATGAAGGATCAGGCGATCCTGTGCAACATCGGCCACTTCGACTGCGAGATCGACATGGCGTGGCTGACCAGCCAGCCTGGCATCTCCGAGGTGAACATCAAGCCGCAGGTTGATCAGTTCGTGTTCCCCGATGGCAAGCGACTGACGGTGCTGGCGCGTGGACGGCTCGTGAACCTGGGCTGCGCGTCGGGACACCCGTCGTTCGTGATGTCGACCAGCTTCTCGAACCAGACGATCGCGCAGATCGAGCTGTGGTGTAACCCCGGCAAGTACGCGGTTGGCGTCTACATGCTGCCGAAGAAGCTCGACGAAAAGGTCGCGGCGCTGCACCTGGGCAAGCTCGGCGTCAAGCTGACCACGCTGACCAGCAAGCAGGCCGAATACCTGGGCATCCCGAAGGACGGTCCGTACAAGCCTGAGCACTACCGCTACTAGCTTGTCAGCCTCGGTATCCAGGCGGCGATTCTTCCAGCGAGCCGGCAGTCTGCTGGTCTTGCTTGGAACGCCTCCGCTTGACGGGGCTCGACGCGCCAGCACCCCGCAGACCCCGTATGAGCACGGCTTGTGGCTCTCGGGCGATCATCACATCCACACCAAGTACAGCTCCGACGGTCGCTACGAGATCATCGAGCAAGTTCGCGCCGCCGAGCGCAGCGGCCTTGGCTTCTGCGTCATCACCGATCACGGCGGACCGTCGCACCAGAAGGTCGTCACCGCCGTGGCGTATCGCGAGCTACTCGAAGCCCGTCGCGCCTGTCCCGGCATCATTGTCTTTCAGGGTCTGGAGTGGAACATTCCGTCGGCAGAGCACGGCAGCATCATCGTTCCGCCGACCCACGACGAAGCCCAGATCATCGAGCAGTTCGAGTCTCGCTTCGACGCCAAGAGCCGAAAAGATCCGCCGCTGGGTGAGCCTGATGCCGTCGCAGGTGTCAGCTTTTTGCAGTCGCTGCCGAGTCGTCCGCTGTTCTTTGCCAATCATCCAGCTCGTCGCGGGCTCGACAGTCCGCATGAGCTACGCGCTTGGAGCGATGCTGGTCCCGACGTGATGCGCGGCTTTGAAGGTGCGCCCGGACACTCTGCTTCGACGCTGATGGGCGAGCTACGTGGACACTATGCCGACAAGTCCAGCGCCGGATCCTTTCCCGGGTATCCGACTGAGTCCTATCGAACCTTTGGTGGTTACGACTATTACACCGCCGAGGTTGGAGGATTGTGGGACTCACTCCTATCTGAAGGCCGTCCGTTTTACATCACCTGCAACTCCGACTCGCATCGCTACCTGGGCGACTTGGTGGAAGTCGATCGCAGCACCTACAAGCGAGATGGCTTCGTCACGCCGCTTGGCACCCAGCGTCCATATCGCGACGGAGAAACGCGCTATGACTTCGACTACCCACCGGGGCTTTACACCAGCACGCGCGTGTTCGCCAAGAGTCGCGATCCAATCGAGGTCTTGGCGGCGATGCGCGCGGGCAACATGTACACCTGCCTCGGCGGCCTCATCGAGTCGCTGCGCTTCTTTGTTCACGACGGAACGCAGGCGGTGCCGATGGGCGGCTTTCTGCAGCTGACCAAGCCGGGGGCTACCGTCGAGCTGATTGTCGACATCGAGCTGTCTGAGCAGCGCAACCTCGGCGGCCTGATTCCGGCGCTTCATCACTTCGATCTCATCGTCGGAGAAGTCGGTCCGCCCGTCGCCCATCGCGATACGCTGCGCAGTCCGTCGGCCAAGATCCTGCGTCGCGTGCTGCCCAGCGACTGTGAGCGCAGTGGTCGTCGCTTGCGGTTCCGTCAGCGCTTTCGCAATGTGTCGCGCAGCTTCTTTGTTCGCGTACGCGGCACCAACACCAGCGTCGTCAGCCCGCAGCTCGATCCACCGGACATCGATCCGTGGAGCGATCTGTGGTTTTACGGAAACCCGATTTTTGTGATGCAAAAGCGCTGAGTGGACACTCAGCGCGGTCGAAGCGAGGGGAGGGCGAGCGTTACTTCTTGTCGGCAGCGGCGGGCGGGTGTCCACCGGCGGGGGCTTCGTGGCCCTTGCCACCGAACGCGAGCACGATGAGCGCGAACAGCAGACCGACCGATCCGACGCTGAGCAGCGCAATGCGCGAGGCTCGCTTTTCGGTCTCGATGGCGACGCGCTCGAACACCACGAACGTCTGCTCCTCGGCGGGGCCAAACGACGTGAAGTTGGTGAGCGCTTCGGACTCACCCTTGCCACCGGCTGCATCGCTGATGAGCGCGACGATCGCGAGAATCAGACCACCGATCGGAACCAGGCCACCGACCATCAGGGCCAGCTCCGTCTTGCCGACACCGAGTCCGAGTGCCAGCGTGGCGATCGCAGCGACCGAGACGCCGAGGTAGATCATTCGGCCTCGGGCATCCGCTTGTTCCGCAGCGACGAGGTTTGGATCGTTGTTTTCGACCTTGTCGGCACCTTTGAACATCGGGCCGATGCCCGTAGCGAGCAGGAACAGCACCAGCAGCGCGCCCAGGACCGGAACCAGTCCGCCGATCACCAGCGCCGGAGCGGTCAGGCCCAGACCCAGTCCCAGACCCATCGTAAGGATGGCGTCGACGAGGACGAGGTTGTTGATGAGGTTCGAGGTCTTCATATCAGCTTCCATGCGGTGTCCCTCCGGTGGTCCGGCTTAATGAGCACATACTACGCGAGGCAGAGTCGAACACAAAGCCCCGAGCGATTCCTACTGCGGATTCGCGGCGTTATCGCTGTCTTCGTCCGTGTCTTCTTCGGCTGCGCGCAGGCTCGCCAGAATCTCGACGATGTAGCTGACGGTTTCAAAGCGTCCGGTCAGCGAGTAAAAGTACTCTTCACTGACGGGTGGTAGACGGGCCAGCGCTGCCGCAAGCTGTTCCATCAGTCGCGCCGGAGCCACGAGTCCACCCTCGCTGGCATCGTCGTCCTCTGCCTCTTCGTGATCGCTGCGCAGCGCGTGCCTGGCCCACATCAGCGGATCACAGATGAGCGGTGCGGCTTCCAGCTCCACACGCCAGCCCGATGGATCATCGATCGAGTCCAGCACGGGCGTATCTGCTTGTTCTGCTTGCGAAGGGTCGAGAGGAATGGCCAGCCAGCGACCGCCAAAGCGAGCGATCATCGTCTCGCCGAGATACACTCCAGTGGCAGCGGCGACCAGATCGGCAACCTCGGGCTTGAGCGGCGCACCGTCTCGAACCAGTCGCAGGTAGTGATCGACATAGGCCAGCGACTCCTCGGAGTGATCGAGATCGAGCGAGGTTGCGCGCTGAACGTATTCACAGGCTGCGTGGCTTAGCTCGGTCAGTCGCGCGGGCGAAGGTTGAAGCAGCGGCTGGGCGCTCGACGCTTTGGATGTTGTGCTGTGCATGGGATCTCTCGTGCATCTAAGGAAAAACAGCGCTCGTGCGGTGGTGATCGCTGCGGATGTTCCGCGCGGATGGGGTGCCAAGCGATGGATCGGCGAATTGTGCGATGTGTTCCGGCAAGCAGCAAGACCCGTCGAGGTTTAGCCAGTCTCTGCTGTGCTGGTTGCCGTAGGGATAGCTTTCAAAGTACAGTAGGGCTTCCGTCATGAGGATTGGTATTTTCTCCGATACCCACGCTAACCTTGAGGCACTGGAAGCCGTCTTGGAGTGTTTCCGAGTGGCTCGCGTGGACAAGCTGGTCTGCCTCGGAGATACCGTTGGGTACGGGGCTGATCCAAACGGCTGTTGCGATCTGGTCCGCAAGCATGCGGCGTTTTGCATCCTGGGAAACCACGATGCGGCGGTCGCCGGTCGAATGGATTACTCGTATTACTACGATGCTGCGAGACAGGCGCTGGATCTGCACTCGGGCATCTTGACCGACGAAAACATGCTGTGGCTTCAGACCCTGCCGTACGAGCGACGGGAAGGGAACATCTGCTACTGCCATGGCTCCCCGGTAAACCTGGAAGAGTTCGAGTACATCTTTTCGATGGAGCAAGCGGCGCGCTGTCTGCCCTATTGGGATCAGCTGGCCGACGTGACGTTCATCGGGCACTCGCACTTGTGCAAGGCGTTCGCGCTGTCTCGCGGTGAAGTCCACGAAGTGGTCGCGCAAAAGTTCGAGGTTCGCCCCGGCTATCGCTACATCATCTCGGTGGGTTCCGTCGGACAGCCGCGCGATTACGACAACCGCGCCAGCTACTGCATCTACGACGATCAGAGCCGCATGTTCGAGTTCCGTCGCGTCGCGTACGACATCGACGCCGCTGCGCAGAAGATCTTCGAAGCGAACCTCGAGCCAAACTTCGGCAACCGTCTGTACATCGGCGTCTGACGGACTTACGGCGCGCTTGTGCCTTTGCGTCCGTAGCGATCTTCGAGCCGAACCACGTCATCCAGCTCTGGCGTCGAGACTTCCACCACATCGGTGTCTTCGAGCGCGATCATGCGATGGCGCAGACCCGGCGTGATGTGAAACGGAACGTGCGGCGCTAGATCGGTGTGCCCAGGCGCTTCGCCTTCCGCGTAGTGCTCGAAGCGGAGCTTGCCCGACAGCACCATGATCGTCTCGTCTTTGACCTGGTGATACTGAAGGGACAGCGACTCGCCGCGCTTGATGTGAAGGATTTTGCCGACGTAGCGGCTGGTGTGGGCCCAGATCAGCTCGTGGCCCCAAGGCTTTTCTACGGTGCGCATGTTGTTCTTCTGTGGGTTTTCCCAAAAGGATGAAAACCAAGTCAAGCATCTCGAACGGGAAAGGGCGAGCGGGCCGGGTTCGCGTGGTCACAGCGAGCGAAGCGAAGCCAAAATGTGCCGTCCGGGCTCAAAACGGCAAGTGATCGGGCTAAAAGCGACCACGAACGCCGATGGACGGCAAAATCCAGCGGAATCCGTTGATCTGCGGCTGATCGTAGCGCGTGATGTTGCCTTCTCGCGGGTAGGTCAGGCCAAACACCGCTTGCTGATACGTGGCATTGACCGCTTCGAGGAAGACATCGAGCGCAAACGAGCGAAACAGCCACTCGCGATCGATGCGCAGATCGAGCTGAAAGGTGTCGGGCAGCCGATCGGCGTTGCGGATCGTCGCACTGCCGTCGGGAGGCTTCAGCGTCGTAATCGGTCGTCCCGTCGAGTAAAAGAAGCGCGCTCCGACCATCAGGTTCCACGGCAAGCGAACCTGGGCGACGACATTCAAGATGTGCGGCTGGTCGTAGTCGGCGGGACGTAGGCCGCAGGTAAACTCGCGCTCGGCTCGGCTCAAGGTGTAGGCAATCCAGCCGGTGAAGCGTCCGGTCTTGCGACGGAACATCAGCTCCATTCCGTAGGACGCACCATCGACTTGGCGCGTGATGACCGCTGCGTAGCCCGACAGTGACTCCGGCGGCGGCGACGTGCAGAGCTGCGGTGTGAAGTCGATGACGACATCGTTCGAGTTTGTGTACTTCTGATAAAAGCCGGTGAGGCTGAGCGACAGTGAGTACGGCATCGTCAGCTCTTGTCCGACGGCGGCGTGGGTTGCATGCTGAAGCCCGAGGCTGAGCGCGTAGGTGTCAATGCCGGGCAGCGCGACGGGAAAGCTTGGCGGCTGCTGGTAGTAACCGACGCCAGCGTGAAGCAGCAAAAAGTCGGTCAGCTTGGCGCGAAGCTGAAGCCGAGGATCGATCCCGAGCAGCGTCACCGATCCGGCGTGATACAGGTCGAGTCGCGCGCTCGCGGTCAGCTTGAGGTTTTGCCATGGCTCGGCGGACAGCACCGCATAAGCCGACGCGACGACGCCATCGCGAGATCCTCCCAGATCGCCGATGTCGTCGGGACGCGCTCGGACATCGACATCGCCAAAGTTCTGCGCGGTAAAGCGTGACACTTCGGTATCGGCCCCGAGTCGCAGCGTCAGCTGGGGCCAGGACAGCGTCGTCGCAGCGCGCAGGTTCAGCCCGAGCTTGCGCACGCCATTGCCTTGAAAGATCGTCATTTCATCGATGCCACCGACGGCGGCAACTTCCACAGAGTGGCGTCCGATCTGCCAAGCGTAGCGAAGCTGCAAGCGATGAAAGGTGGTGCGGAAGGTGTTGTCCGACTGCGTTGCGCTTGGGTTTGCTCCGCCGAAGGCTTGGTTGCTGATCGACACGCTGTCATACGAGCCGAGCGCCTGCACCGTCAGCCCTTTCCAGTCGAGCCGAAGCTGATAATCCCAGTAGCCGACGTCGACGCGGTTGTCGATCGCATGGATGATCGGGCCGGGATAGCCGTAGTGACCCGAGACGGTGATGCGCACGTCTTTGGGCAGCGCAAGCTCGACGAGCGCCGATAGATCGAACAGCCGTAGCTCCAGCTCGCCGTGATAGCCATCGCTGCGCGCGGCTCGGGTCTTGGCGTCGATGATGCCGCCCGCGTAGCGACCAAACGATGCATCGTAGGCACCGGGATAAAAGTCCATCTGCTCGACGAGACGCGCATGCACCACGCCGCCACCGACCAGCAGGTGAAACAGCTGCGGCACGCGCATTCCGTCGAGATAAAAGCCGTTCATGCCCGGACTTGCGCCTCGGACGACATAGAGCGGCAGCAGCGGAATCGGCGTCGCGACACCGGGCAGAAGTCCTACCGCGCGAAACGGATCGCCGAGCGCACCGGGCAGCGTTCGCAGCTCTTCTCCTCGCAGGCTGATGTGCTGTCCTTCGGTCTTGTTCTGCGGGCTGCGCACCACCGTCTGAAACGGCTGCTTGTAGGCGGGCTGCTTGCGCAGTCGTAGATCGATCGTCTTGCCAATCGTCGCCGACGTAAACAGCGTCTCAAACGCTGGGTGTTTGACCTTGAGCTTCACCGGACCTGGGCTGCTCACGGTGATCGGCAGCTCGAAGTGACCTTGATCGTCGGTCATCGTCGACACGACGACATCACCACTGCGCGCTTCGACGCTGGCTTCGGGGATCGGGTTGATCGATCCGAGCACGCGCACGCGTCCAAGCAGCCGCCCCGTCTCTTCCGCACGCAGTGACTGCGGCGCGCACACAAGCCACAGCGCGAGCCACAGCCACGTCAGCGCCGGTTGCGCCACACGGAGCATAGACGAACAGGTCATGCCTCAGGTTATATGATCCCTTATGAGTCACAGCGAAGGTTCGTCGTCGTGGTCGCCTTCATCCGTCGGAAATGATGGAACGGGAACGAGTGGGCGCCATCCGTTGGAAGATCCAATCGACGAGATGACGGTCTTTGCCGGGCTGATGGCTCGTCGTCCGGTGCGACTGACGTATGCCTTCATCGGGCTGTATATCGTGCTGTTCGGCCTGTCGGAGCTGTGGGGTGGATCAGACAGCACGCTGACGCTGGTTGCGATGGGCGCTGAGTCTCCGCTGATGATCCGCCTGGGCGAGTGGTGGCGACTGTTGTCTGCGACGGCGCTCCACGGCGGCTTGATGCATATCTTGCTCAACAGCTACGTGCTCTACAGCTTCGGGCCGTTTTTGGAAAAGCTCCTCGGCTGGCAGCGCTTTGTGGTGCTGTACATCCTTTCGGGGCTGGCGGGAACGTTGCTTGGGACGCTGCTCGGAGACATGGTGAGCCTGCACATCAGCGTCGGTGCGTCGGGCTGTCTGTTCGGTCTTCTCGGCGCTGGGGCGATGCTGGGCTTTCGCGACTTCGGGCTGCCGTCTGCGCTGGTGCAAGAGCTGCGGAAAGCCTCGCTCATCAACCTGGGACTGAACGTCGTGGCATCGCTGCGGCCCAATGTGGACTGGCTTGCGCACCTCGGCGGCGGTCTGTGCGGCGCGCTGCTGATGCTGATCGTGATTCGTCCCAAGCTCGACGAGGATAAGACGCGCGGCGATCAGGTGTTTACCGCGCTGGCGGTGCTGTGTCTGTTCGCGCTGCTGGCGTCGGTGGTGGTGGCGATTTGGCAAGGTCAGCCTTGGCAACCGCCGCCTGTGGATCTTTCTTCTCCGTCGATGCCGCAGTAGCGTTGGGGATCGATGCGACGGCCTTCTCTTTCGCTCAAGCTGCTGCTGGCGATGCTTCTGCCTTCGCTGCTGGCCTTTGTGGCGTTCGGCTTTCTGTCGCGGCGCGCTGCGGCCTTGGCCGTCGAAGCAGAGCTGGGTCGTCGCCTGCAAACCGTGGCGCAGCTTCTGGCTCGACAGGTTGCCGATGACAGCGTCGCCCTTCTTCAGCCGGGAGACGAAGACAGCCGAACCCATCGCAGCCTCACGCGTCGTCTGAGCGAGGTCCGCGAGTCCGCTTCGCTCGCCCGCGTCTATGTCTTTGCCGTCGATCACACTGCGCGGGTTGATACCGGACCGGCAGCCATCGGCGAGCGCCTGTATCACCTCGACGGCAGTCGCAGCGAGCTGGGCCTGATCTTTTCAGGCAAAGCGCCCGTGTCTCAGCGCGCTGCTTCATCGCTGCTCTTTTATGGTCACGACGGAAAGCCCTACAAGTCAGGCTTTGCACCGATTCCGAGCGAGTCTGGCGAGCCTCGCTTCGCAGTTGGTGTCGATGGCAGTGCGGCGCTGTATGCCGATCTGATCGGGCTTCAGCGCACGCTGCTTGGGGTCGGTGCGCTCGCGGCGGTGCTGCTGACCGGCCTGGCGATCTTGCTTGGGCGACGGGTCAGTCAGCCACTGCGACGGCTCAGCGAGGATGCCAAGATCGTCGGTCAAGGCGTGCTCGATCGTCCGGTTCCGGTAGCGCTGCGACGCGGTCACGACGAGCTGGCCGTGCTGGCCCAGACGCTGGAGACGATGCGTGAAGGCTTGCTTCAGCGTGACGAGCGCATGCAGATGATGCTCGCTGGCATCGCGCACGAGGTTCGCAATCCGCTCGGCGGCATGGAGCTGTTTGCGGGGCTGCTCCACGAAGAGCTTCAGCCGCTGCCCGACGCGCCACCACCGGACTTGGAGCAAGCGCGCAGCTACGTCGCCCGCATCCAGCGCGAGCTTCATCATCTTCAAAAAGTGGTCGCCGACTTTCTGCTGTATGCGCGCAAGCTGCCGCCCGATCTTCAGCGGATCGATGTGAGCGCGCTCGGTCGCTTGCTTCACGAAGTCGAGCAGAGCGCACGCGGCGCAAGTGGCTCTTCGGTCGAAGTCTCCGTTGAGATCGCCGAGCGCTGTCCGGCTCTGCGCGCCGATGCGCAGCAGCTTCGTCGCGCGATCGAAAACCTGGCGCAAAACGCGGTGCAGGCCTGTGCAAGCGAGCCAAACGGACAGGTGCGGCTGTCGGCGGAGCCAGCGAGCCCGAGGCTGGTTCGCATCATCGTGTCGGACAACGGACCGGGTATTCCCGACGACGTGCTCGCCAAGATGTGGACGCCGTTTTTCACGACACGCGCGCAAGGAACCGGGCTCGGGCTGCCATTTGTCAAAGAGATCGTCGCGGCGCACAAGGGAGAGATCGAAGTGACGACGAGCGCGGCAGGAACTCGCTTTGTGCTGACGCTGCCGACCGAGCCTTGACGACCGACACCTAGCCGAAGTACGACGCTGCCGCCATGTCTCTTTCTGCTGCTCAGGCTTCTGCGGTCCGCGAGGCCCAGTCCGATACCGCTACCACCCGTCGTCCTACCGTCGCTGCCATGGAAGCAGCCCTGCACGAGCCCTTTCCCGTGCTGGACCACGGCTTCGTTCGAGTCGTCGATTACATGGGTGATGATGCGGCGATTGTGCAAGCCGCCAGGGTTTCCTATGGACGCGGCACCACGCGGCTCAATAACGATCGCGGCCTGATTCGCTATCTGGTGCGTCACCGTCACACCACGCCGCTGGAGATGTGCGAGCTGAAGCTTCACATCAAGCTGCCGATCTTCGTCGCCCGGCAGTGGATTCGCCATCGCACCGCCAACGTCAACGAGTACTCGGCGCGCTACTCGATCCTCGACCGCGAGTTCTACCTGCCGCATCCCGATCAGCTCGCCGAGCAGTCGCGCAGCAATCGTCAGGGTCGAGAAGCGATGCTCTCATCCGAGCAGTCGGCGCGCGTGCTGCGGCTGCTTTCGACCGACGCCGAGCGCTGCTACGACCACTACGAAGAGCTGCTCAACGAAGACGACGAAGGCAACCCGCGACGACCCGGCGAGCCGCAGCTGGCCCGAGAGCTGGCGCGGATGAACCTGACGCTCAACTACTACACGCAGTGGTACTGGAAGGTGGACCTGCACAACCTGCTCCACTTTCTGTCGCTGCGGATGGACCCGCACGCCCAGTACGAGATTCGCGTCTACGCCGATGTGATTGGCGCGCTCGTCGAAAAGTGGGTGCCGCTCGCGTGGGAAGCGTTCCGCGACTATCGCTTGCAAGGCATGTCGCTGTCGCGGATGGAAGTGCTGGCGGTGAAGGCGCTCTTGCGGGGTGAGCGTCCCGACTATGCCGCGCTCGGTCTGTCTGCCCGTGAAGAGCGAGAGCTACGCGACAAGCTCGGTCTGCTCGACTGACAGCCCCGCGATGGGCGCGGCCTTAATACGCGACGTCTGAGGCTGCTTTTTTGGCTTTGGCCGGGGCTCTGTTTTGGTTCTGAATCGGTGCGGGCTTGCGCAGCGAGCGCTTGGCTTCGATGTTGCTCGGCGACGGCGCTTCCAGCATCAGCTTGTCGAGCGGCATCTTTTGGATGCGTGGCTCAAACGGTGCCGATGGCATCGCCTTCTTCGGCATGGGCAGGTTCTGCTGTTCCGTCGGCTTGACGTTCTGAATCAGGTTGCGTGCGCCGCACTCCCGCTGCCACGTCGCGCTTAGCTCGGACAGCCCAGTCTGACTCGCGTTTGCGCGCTCGAGCTTCTGAATCAGCTCCTGCGCTTCGCTACAGTGACCGCTCTTGATCTGCTCGTAGATGTGGCCGATGGCGCTGCGATCGCTCGATGCCTTGTCGGCGATGTTACCGGCCTTGCCAACGAGCGCGTTTGACTCATCGTCGGTTCGCTGCCCGTCTTTGCCAAGCCCGCTGGCCGCAACACCGGCTTGATTGCTGACGCTGTCGGTGGACGCATAGCGTCGGGCATAGCCTTGGTTGGGCGCTTGCGCCAGCTCGGCTCGCTCCAGCTCTTCCAAGGTGCGCTTTTGCTGGAGCTGCTTGCTCTTTTCGACCACATCCCCGCTGTAGTCATCGTCTCGGGCGGCTTGGCTGCGCGACGCATACGATGGAGCCGGAGCTGCCTGTGGTACCGCGACCCGCGCCGGAGCCTGGGCTGTCGTCTCTGGTTCTGCGACAGGCGGTGGCGGCGGCGCAAATCGCTCTGCCTGAGCCGGTTGTTCCGTCATCGTGGGTGTGTTCTGCGCGACCTGAACCGGCGCAATCGGCCCGCTTGATGCTGCGGTGCTCGGCTTGGCTGCGACGATCGGTGCGGGAGCAGCTTGCGGCTTGCGTGCAGGCTCTTCCTTGGCTGCGACAGCCTTGGTGGCGCCCGCCGATGGCATCAGTCCTTCTGTGCCAGTGCTGGCCGTCGGGGCTTCTGCACGACTCCGGGCCGGAGCGTCCAGCGCACGGCCTTCAAAGAAGCCGGTCTTTCTCGGGGGCTCTTTCGGCGGTGGGGCGAGCGGTGCTCCACCTTCCACGGTTGCGCCGCCGCCGCTGATGCCTGGAGCCGCTGCGGCAAGCGGTGCAGCCCCGGGCTTTGACTCTGTGACCGAGTCCACCACGGGAACCTGCGTCGTTGCCGTCGGCGGTGCTCGCTCGGCAGTGGCGGCAGGCGCTGGACTGTCCGAGACCGGCGCAACCGGCGCTTTGGGCGAAAACACGACCAGAAACAGCGCGGCAGCAGCCACTGTGAGCGCCGCCGTAGCCGGATGCGTCAAGATGCGTCGCACACGACCGCTCGGGAACGGCACGATCTTGCCGCCGCCCACCGATTGCTTGGTCTGCTGCGTCGCCGCAATCGCCGCTTCCATCAGCTGCGCCTTCATCTTGGCGGCAGACTCGGCGGACAGCTCCGGCTGTGGCAGCTCGGCAACGTGCGCACGGACACCGGACAGCGACGCAAGCTCGCGACGGCAGCTCTCGCAGCCAGCCAGGTGCTCGGCAAAGGCCGCCCGATCACTCGGAGCCAGCTCCTCGTACAGATAGTCGAGCACTTGTTCGTCGTATTTACACAGCTCGCTCATGAGAGTGCCCGTGCCATGTCTTCATATTCTTCCAGCAGCGACCGCAGCTTCGTAAGGGCATAGCGCATCCGGCTTTTGACCGTGTTTTCGGAAATCCCGACGATGTCTGCGATCTCCTTAAACGATAAGTCGGCTTCTTCGCGCAGCAAAAACACCTCGCGCTGGTCTTCCGGCAGCGAGTCGATCGCTCGGCGCATCCGATCCTGGAGCTGCACGCTGATGGCCTGCCGATCCACCGTCGGTCCTTTGTCGGCGGTTCGCTCGAGCAAGCTATGCCCTTCGTCATCGACCGCGTCCAGGCTCTTGGCCCGGCGATGCTGCATCCGCCGTGAGTGGTCGATGCACAAGTTGCGCGCCAGCGTGTACAGCCAGGTGGTAAAGCGCGCTTTCTGCTCGTAGGTGTCCTTTTGTTTGACCACCCGCAGAAACGTCTCTTGGGTCAGCTCCTCGGCCACTGCCGCCGTGCCGACGGATCGCATCACGAAGTCGAACACCGGTCGTTGGTGACGCTGGATGAGCAACTCGAAGGCGCGTGGATCGCCGTTTCGAAAGCGGAGCATCAGCGATTCATTGGCCTCGTCGCGCACCCAAGCCCTCAAAATCACAGGGGATGTATCGGCTCGATATGGTATCCCAGAGACGTGCACTTAGAAACACCCTTGCGCCTCGAATCTGCCTACAGGGCTTGGCGCTATGACGGTCTGAACGCGCAAGCCGCCAAAGAGATCCACCATGCTCGATCGGGTCGGATCCTGTCGTATTGAGGGCGAGATCGCGTCCGGCGGGATGGCGGTCTTGTACCGAGCGGTGCAAGAGACGCTGGGTCGCCCGGTTGCGGTCAAAGCGCTCAAGACAGCGGTGCAAGAAGACGCGGCGTTTGCGGAGCGCTTCGAGCGAGAGGCGCGCACGCTGGCGCAGCTTCAGCACGAAAACCTGATCCACGTCTACGAGTTCTATAAAGAGCACGGCGCGCTGTTTATCGTGATGGAGCTGGTCGACGGCATTGACCTGTACGACCTGCTGGAAAAGGTGCCGCGTCTACCGCCGACCGTCGCGGCCTGCATTGCACTGCAAGTGGCGCGGGCGCTCACCTATCTGCACACGATGGGCGTCCTGCATCGCGACCTCAAGCCTGCCAACGTCCTTTTGTCGAAGAGCGGGATCGTGAAGCTCGGCGACTTTGGCATCGCCGACGACCCGCGCTATTCAGGTGACTTGACCGCGACGGGCGCGACGCTTGGCACACCCAGCTACATGAGCCCCGAACAGATCCTGGGCGAGCGGCTCGACTGGCGATCCGATCAGTTTTCGCTCGGGATTGTGCTGTACCAGATGCTGGTGGGACGCAAGCCGTTTGCCGAAGACGCGCTGCACTCGCTGCCGGAAAAGATTCGAACGCAAGCGCCGCCATCGCTCGGGAAGCTGTGCCCGGACGCGCCGCCCGCGCTGCTGCGGATCGTCGAGCGCTGCCTGCGCAAAAAGCGAGATCAGCGCTATCGGACGCCCGAGCAGCTGCTTATCGCGCTGGAAGGGTTTGTGAGCGAGCACGTCGGCGAGAGCGGTCAAGCCTGCATCGTACGCTTCTTGGTCGAGCGCGGTCTGTTGCCGCCCGCCGAGCTAGAGACGCTGCCAGAAAAGAAAGTGGTGCGTCGCAAGGTCCGATTGAGCGTGCCGCCGGGGCTTCGGACGCCGCTTTGGCATGCCGGGCTGCTGGTGCTGATGCTGATCCTGGTCCAAGGCGTGCGCTCGGTGCCGCTTGGGATGCCGCGATCGCCGCTGGCTTTGGCCACGGAGCCTGACGCGAAGGTGGCGCAGCTTCTGGTGCTGGTGGACCCGTGGGCCGAGGTGCTGATCGACGGTCAAAAGGTCGAGACGACACCGTTTGCGCGGCCTCTGCGACTGCGGGCGGGCCGACGCTACCTAGAGCTGCGTGGTCCGTCTTTTAAGCCGGTGCGACAAGCGCTGGATCTTCAGCCGGGCGACAGCCGTGTGCTCCAGGTTCAGATGTCGCTCCTCAGCAAGGGAAGCTGATGCGGGGTCTTGTGCTGTGGGCGGGGCTTATCGGGCTGTGGCCAGTGACGGGAAGCCTTGCGGCATCGCCCGTGAGCAAAGCGGGGCCGGTGCGCAGGGTGGCGCCGGTACGCGCAAAGGCGCTGGCTGGGATTCCTCGGGAAGATGGACGGCCTGTCAAAGAAGACCGAGGCCGCATTGAGTCGCGGATTGCCGCCGCGCGGGGCCAAGCGCAAAAAGGCCAGTACAGCGAGGCGGTGCTTTCGCTGACCAAGGCCTTTGCCGAGACGCAGCCATCGCTGGAACAGCAGATTGCGATCTATGAGCTGCTCGCAACGTGCTACGTGGCGCTCGGCGAGCTGGATCTGGCGGTCGGCAGCTTCACCGAAGTGCTGCGTCGCAGGCCGGACTTCACGCTCGACCCGATCCGCACAAGCCCCAAGGTCCGCGCCGCCCTGGAAACCGCCAAGAGCCACTTCTAGCGAAGCCTCTGGAGGTCAAAAGGGAAGCTCGCGAGCTTGCCAGGTGCCCTCTACAGGGCAAAAGGGAGGCTCGCGAGCTTGCC
>ERZ724526.227-NODE-227-length-32963-cov-5.410235_pt1 | contig 32963 bp, 28 predicted proteins | sample MGYA00376059_ERZ724526 | MGnify/ENA primary metagenome ERZ724526 (study PRJEB28724, sample SAMN07190883) | activated sludge metagenome | isolation source: activated sludge of sewage treatment plant in Hong Hong | place: Hong Kong | collected 2016-03-17 ...
TGATTTGCCAGAAAGTTTTAGCAATGCTGCACAATTGTTTTTATATGATTATAGAGGAAATCGTGTAATGACTTCTGTTTTGAACAAAGGCAAAAATAAAATTATCATTAATCCTACTATAGCTTCAGGAATTTATTATGGAGTATGTAGTGATGAGTATAAGCACAACAGTATTTTTAAAATAGTTATCCGAAAAGAAGGGCACTAAAATTTTAGATATTTTCGTGCGCATGATTGACTATGTTGCTCCGGTAAGTAAGCAACCTCTTAAACTTACCGAACAAAAGTATTGTACTGTAGCAGGAGAAAGTTTTCCTGTAATCAATGAAATTCCAAGATTTGTGGAATTAGACAACTACGCCAACGCATTTGGTTTGCAATGGAAGTCGTTCGCCAAAATTCAATTAGACAGCTACAATGGCAGCACCATATCAAAAGACAGGCTTATCAGATGCTTAGGTATGCCGTTGTCAGAAGTTAAAGGTAAAGCAATTCTTGAAGTGGGTAGTGGTGCAGGCCGTTTTACCGAACATTTGGTCAAGGCAGAAGCTATGGTACATTCTGTTGACTTAAGTGTGGCCGTAGAAGTGAACAAGGAAAATATCGGTCGTTGCCCAAACTATCAGATTGCCCAAGCTGATGTTTACCGATTGCCCTATCCTGAAAACACTTTTGATATAGTATTGTGTTTAGGAGTAATTCAACACACTCCATCACCGGAAAAAACAATGCAAGCACTATGGAAAATGGTTAAACCGGGAGGACTGTTAGTGATTGATCATTACACATTTGACTGGATGTACTTTATTAAACCAATAATGTTCTATCGTTTTTTTCTGAAAAGGATGAATCCGAAGAAAGCTAAAAATGCTGTAGAGAAATTGGTGGCATTTTTCTTCCCATTACATTGGAAGTATCGCACTAATAAGTTGATGACGCTGTTGTTAAACCGCATTTCTCCTTGCTATGTTTACATCAACACCTTCGGAAACATGGGCTACGATTTTAACTTTAACTTATCGAGACTCGATACCTATGACGGACTTACCGACTATTACAAACATTTACGAAGCAAACAGCAAATAGAAAATATATTAAATTCGTTAAATCCCCTGAAGGTTGATGTCTGGCATGGCGGCAATGGTGTGGAGGCAAGAGCAATAAAGCAATCTTGAAAATAAAGAGTAAAACTTTTCTCTTACGGCTTTGGCTGTTGAATATTTAGAAATTACTTATGCCATTATTTAAAAAGTAATATTTTTGTTTAGAAAGAGAACCCTTTATATGTCTGTTTCGGTTAAGCTTATTCGGCTATTTGAAGTTCAAACATTGGCTATCCTCATGGGCGGAAGGTGTCTTAGCAAGGAATACATCAATGACAGAACCCGGTTAGAGTGGCAATGTCAGAGAGGACATACCTGGGAGGCTACCTATCACAGTATAAGACAAGGTGGCTGGTGCATGTCTTGTGCACGTCTGGAAGACAAACTGATGGTAATGACAGAATATGCCGCAGCGCATGAGGGAAAATTACTTGCTACGGAGTATAAAAATAGCAAAGAAAAGTACCAGTGGCAATGTAGCAGTGGCCATACGTGGTATCAAACTTTCTGCAACCTTAAAAAAAGTGGGTGGTGCCAAAAATGCAGAAAAGAAAAATTAGGTTCTTTTTTGTTGGTTCGGATTAGTAAAAAAGTTCAACAGTACGAAGGCATTCTGTTGTCCAAAAAGTATAATGGCAGTGACGGACTGTTGAAGGTTCAGTGCAAAGAAGGCCATCAGTGGCAAGCCAATGCACAAAATCTATTGAGTGGATATTGGTGTAAGAAATGTGCCGGAAGCGATCGTTTCACTTTGCGGCAGATGCAGGAGGTGGCTGCTAAAAAAGGAGGACAGTGTCTTTCTGATTCCTACAAAAACAAAGACACCAAACTGTTATGGCAGTGTGGCAAAGGCCATCAATGGCGGGCTACCCCCCGCAATGTAATTGCCTCCACTTGGTGCCCGGAGTGCAATAGCAAAAAAAGTAGTAATATCAATTGGCAGCAAGTGATGAAGCAAGCCAGCAAAAAATTCTTTTTAAACAACAAACATTTTAAAAAGCATGCTTTAGCAAAGGCCGGGGGCAAAGAGTTGGCAAGCTATCTTGCGGGCATCAGAGAAGGACAGTGTTTAACAAAAGAATACACTCATAGTAGGGTAAAAATGGAATGGCAATGCAAACACAAACACACTTGGTTTGCTCCAACGGAGAGTATCTCGGCCGGATGTTGGTGCCCCTACTGCAACGGCAACAATAAGAGTAGTATAGAAGAAATACAGCAGCTTGCTAAGGATAAAGGAGGTAAGTGCTTGTCAACAGAATACAAGAGTAACACCCAAAAACTACTATGGCAATGTGGTAAAGGTCACCAATGGGAGTCCACTGTGTCACATATCAAAAGAGGAAGTTGGTGCCATACCTGCCGTGGGGGCAAAAAACTAACACTGGAATATATGCAAGCAATTGCCCAAAAGCGTGGGGGAAAGTGTTTAAGTACAGTCTATAAAAACAAATATACCAAGTTGCAGTGGGAGTGTGAGCAAGGACACCAATGGCATACAGCTTATTCAACTATCTATAAAGGCAGTTGGTGTCCGCAATGCGGACTCAAAAAAATGGGCAAAGCCCATCAACAGACAATTGAAGCATTTAACAAAACATTCCAAACTTTAGATTGATAGATGACACAATATCTCTTGTAATACTTGAAATTTTAAAACTGTTATAGCTTAGGTTATTGCTATTTTTGTGCCTAAACTTTTTCAGTGCACAAAAACAAACTTCTTTTCTTTTTTCCAACACCTGCTACCTTTGTAAGTCGTGATATTGCTTTGTTACAAAGTCAATATCATGTAGTACCGTTTGCCTTCAATCCACGGTATAAAGCCTTTTTACCAATTTCATTCATCAAACAGTTTTTTTTTCTGTTGGTACATCTGCCTTCTTCTGCAATTGTTGTAGGGCAACTTGCTGCTTATCACAGTTTTTTACCTGTGATTATGGCAAAACTTTTCCGCAAGCCTTCAGTCATTTTTTTAGCGGGCACAGACTGTGCCTATTTCCCTTCCATTCAATATGGAAATTTTTGTAAACCTTTGCTTGGGTGGTTCACTTCTGCAAGTGTTCGCATGGCAACACATTTAGCGCCCAAACATGAGTCGCTCATACATTTCGACTACACCTATGATGCATCAGGCGCACCCGTGCAGGGCATCCGGCATTTTGTAAAAAATTTAACCACCCCCTATACGGTCATCCCTAATGGATTTGACAGCACCGTCTTCTTTCCTTTAGATGTAGCAAGAAAGCCTTGCTCATTTATTACCGTAGCTGTGGGCATTGGCACTGCAAATATTAATACACTAAAAGGCATTGATTTGATTCTGGAGACCTCCCGCATTTTTCCTGATTGCACGTTTACATTAGTGGGCGTTGCTGCTGCAGTCCTAAAAGATATTCCGGCAAATGTTCACTGTTTGCCGTTGCAGAACACACAGCAGTTGCAGCAGCTTTATTCCGGCCATCAGTTTTATTTGCAGTTGTCGCTCAGCGAAGGGTTCCCCAATGCTGTTTGCGAAGCCATGCTTTGCGGTTGTGTACCTATTGTGTCTGACGTTAATGCACTGCCTGATATTGCAGCAGGGTGTGGCTTTGTAGTGAAACAAAGAAACATTGAAGTGCTGAAAGCTACGGTTGAAAATGCCATTCAGAAAAGTACACCTGAAATGGCACAGGAGGCTATTGAGCATATTAGAAGAGAATATTCGGTTGAGAAAAGGCAATTGAGGTTATTTGCACTTTTTAAAAAGTTGGTTTAGGTATAAGTTAAACGAAAACCATTAAAATTGCAGAAAATAGCAAAGCATAATTGTAATGAGTAAATCAGATGTAGAGGAGACAAAAGATAGAGCAGGTGAAGATTATTGGTCTAGTGTTTGGAAAAACACAGAATTACCTGAGCCAATTAATCCTTTAAATAAACGGTTGAAAAACCACATCATCATAGAGTTTGATAAAATATTTAAAAAGGTTTTAGGCAATTTTGATTTAAAAGGCAAAAAAATACTTGAGGTAGGTTGTGGCAATTCTGTTTGGTTGCCCTATTTGTCTAAGACATTTAATTTGGTGCCAACAGGACTTGATTATTCGGAATTTGGATGTGAACAGGAACGAAGAATATTTCAGCGTGATGCGATAAAGGGTGAAGTGTATTGTGCAGATATGTTTAATCCTCCGGTTGAATTATTGGGGAGTTTTGATATTGTCCTTTCTATGGGTGTTGTGGAACATTTTGATGATACTAGTGCAGCAATAATGTCTTTAAAAAAGTTCTTAAAGAAAGACGGAATGATAATTACAACCATCCCAAATAATACTGGTTTGCTGGGTTGGCTGCAAAAGATAATTAATAAACCAATATATGATATTCATAACATAATTGATAAAGAAGATTTGGAAAAAGCCCATTTTAAAAATAATTTCAATGTGATTTTTTCAGAGTATGTTGTGGGAGTTGGGCTACATGTTAATTTAGATGCAAAAGATGAGCCGGTAAGAAAATTAAAGTTAAAAAAATGGATAGTTAAAGTACTATCATTAATCACTACATGTTTTTGGTTTTTTGAAATGAATATTTTTAGAATTCCTCCTTCAAAAATGTTTTCGCCAGCAGTAATTTTAATAGCAAATACAAAATCATAGTACGTCATATTGTTTTTTATGTTGCAAGTTTGTATCTTTGTTTATAAACTGCTTTAAATGAAAATTTTTATAAATTCTATTTTGTTGTTTGTTTTTACTAGTACACAAGCACAACAGTATGTATGGACGCAGAAGTCAAATCTCCCCGCAATTGCACGTTATGAAGCAGTAGGTTTTTCAATTGGGAATAAAGGTTATTTGGGTACTGGTGGCAATTTTAATTCAGGTCAAGTTTTAAGTGACTTTTGGGAATATGACCCTCTTGCGGATTTGTGGACGCAAAAAGCAAATGTTCCGGGTAGTGCAAGATACGGTGCTGTTGGATTTTCTATTCATGGCAAAGGCTATGTTGGAACAGGTTGGGCAAATAACGGAGGGTCTGCACTCAAAGATTTTTATGAGTATAACCCAATATCAAATGTGTGGATACAAAAAGCAAATTTTTTGGGTTCAGCACGTTATGATGCAGTAGGTGTTGATATTGATAACTATGGCTTTGTTGGATTTGGCTACAGCCCACTGCAAAATGACTTGTATATTTATGTGCCAATTATAAACCAATGGACACAGAGGACAGACTTTCCTGGGGCTGCAAGGCAAAGTCTTGTTGCATTTTCAATTGATAGTGTTGCCTATTTTACCTGTGGTGCCAGTAACGCTGTTAGTTATAATGATTGTTGGCGTTATGATCCCTATATTGATACATGGACACAAATGGCTAATTTTCCTGGAAACCCACGTTATGGCAGTGTTGCATTTAAGATAAACAATACAGGAATAGTAGGAGGAGGTTTGGATGGGCAGACATACTTTAATGATTTTTATGCTTATAGTGCAACACAAAATTCATGGACTCCTATAACAAGTTTTCCTGGTGGATTAAGAAATGCTGCTGATGCTTTTTCGATAAACAATAATGGTTATCTGAGTTGTGGCAAGTATCAAAATAACGTTTATTATAACGACCTCTGGGAGTTGTCCGAAGTAACAGCAATGCCCGAAGCAGCAGTAGTGCAGCCTAAAGTTTATTTTAATAAATCCAACAAAACACTAACGGTAACAGGATTGCCGAATAAGCGGTTGACATTAAAAATATTTTCTCTGTCTGGGCAGTTGGTTTTCAATCAGGTCTTTCAATCAGATAATTTGCAAATCCCACTTCAACTCAATAGTGGTATTTATTCCTACAGCATTGAAGGTGTTGGTAAAATATTGAGTGGTAAATTTGAGTTACTATGAGAATAAAGAGTATAATTTTGATAGGATTATTACTTATTGCAAGCGCTGGTAGTAGTGCGCAGCAATGGCAATGGGCTAAATCAAATGGATCGCTGAATAATGATGCTGCCATTTCGGTTTCAACTGACTATGCAGGCAATGTTTTTGTTGCCGGAATTTTCAGAGATTCAATCTTCAGTGGAGCAAATAAATTATATAGTTATGGCCTTGATGATATTTATATAGTTAAATATAATCCTAATGGGAGTATTCTCTGGACTAAACGTTTTGGTGGGGCCGGCAATGATGGTTATGGTTTATATATTAAAGCAGATTCAATGGGAAACAGTTTTATTACCGGTGCTTACAGTTATTCAGCACAATTTGATTTAATAACATTGAATTCAGGTTATGTAAATAACATGTTTTTAGTAATGATGAATCCTACCGGAAGTATTGTGTTTGCAAATGATTTTCAAGGAACAAACAGTAGTGTTGGTTATGCATTGGAAGTGGATAGGAATCAGAATTGTTACCTAACAGGCTATTTTTATAATCAGCTTTTTGCTTTTCCAAATACAGTATATTCAAATGGTAGTCATGATATTTTTCTTGCTAAAATTGATGGCTCAGGGAATGTTCTGTGGTCTAAGCGTGCCGGAGGAAGCAGCTACGATGCAGGAGGAGGTGTTGCATTAGATGATTTTGGGAATGTATATATAACAGGATATTTTTCATCAACTTCTGATTTTGATACTGTAGTTCTGAATAGTAGCGGAGGAGATGATGTCTTTGTTGCAAAATATGACAGTAGCGGTAATTTCAATTGGATTAGCAGAACTTTTGGAAGTGGAATTTATGATATAGGTGTAAAGATTAGAATACAACAAGATAAAATTTGTGTTGTTGGCCAATTTGAAGACACAATGAGTATTGGACAACAAACATTAATCAGTTATGGAGGTATGGATGGATTTATTTCATTAATGGATAGTACCGGTAATTTTTTATGGGCAAAGCAATTAGGTAGTCCGGGAAATGATCGTTTTTCTGATGCTGCTTTTAGTGTCAATAATGAAATAGTCGCATCAGCCTGGATAAATCAAACAGCATTTTTAGATAATACTTTAATTAATGTATTCAATAAGAGTGGAGTGGTAAGTTGGTTTGATTATAATGGTAATGTGATTTCATATAAGCAATCATCCAATATGGCAAAAAATTCATTCAATGCTTTATGTACTAATGTTAGCAATGAAATTTTAGTTGCAGGTGCCATGGAAGATACACTTCAATTGGATAGTATTAAATTAGCTTCTTTTGGATTAGCTGATATGATTATTGGTAAAATAGTAAAAAGAGAAACAGCAGTTAATGAAGTGCTGGGCATTGAATATTTAGTACAGAATAGTTTGTTTTCAGATGAGACGCTGCCTTCAATAGTTTTTTCAGAGCAAGTTCAGATTAAGTCCATTGAGCTATTTGATATGAAAGGAAGTAGTGTGGTAAAATATTTTCCACAAAGAAATTTAGATGATGGGAATAGATTCACAATTAACAATCCTATTATGTCACAGCTTTCACGTGGCATTTATTTGGTCAGAATTACAACTGGTATTTCTGACAAAATTGTGTTAATCAAAATAATGAAAGTTTGAGTTATCAAATAAAAAACCATTTATTTTTGAGTCATGAGAATAATTGGTTTTATAATTTCAGGACTATTCATTGTATCTTGCACTAACAAGCCAGCTGAAGTAAAAACTTCAGCCCCCTTAATCAACAACATCACAATTCAGACTTTTGCCAACGACAGTACCTTAGGTGGCTTTGGCTACAATATTTTAGTTGATGGAAAAATTATGGTGCATCAGCCCAACATACCGGCAGTTATGGGTAACCGTGGATTTGACACAGACGAAGATGCCTCAAAAACAGCAGCACTTGTATCATTTAAACTAAAAAACAATATCATGCCACCCTCTGTTACCATTCAAGAGTTAGACAGTATAGGCATTAAATAATATTTATAAAACTTTTATATGGAAGAATTAGGAATAGGATCACGCATCAGACATCCCGAATTTGGCGTTGGTGTTGTGATAAATGTAAAGCCACGAACCTACATTACTGTTTTTACAGAGCGCGGTAAGATTGAAGTTGCCAAGACTTATCAAAATCTTGAAGTCATAGATGCTCAACCACCTGCGGGCGACCCTGTGAGTTTTGCCGACATGGAACGGGTGTTTACCAATATCATTAAAAAATATTCAGACGTGCAGGAAACAGTACCGCTTCATGGTCGCTGGATAGGAGGTAAGGTTGTGTTGCATCCCAACAACCCGTCACAAAAGCCCAAAGAAATTCCTATGGATGTTTTCTTTAATAAAATCATCATGATCCGCGACCGCCTGCGTGTGATGGAACAACGCATTAATGCACATGATAAATTAACAGAAGAAGATAAAATTAACCTGCAGCAGTACCTTACACGTATTTATGGCAGCCTCACCACTTTTAATGTTTTGTTTAAAGACGAAGAAGATGTTTTTGTAGGTGAGAAAGGAAATAAAGAATAATGAACAGGAAGATTTTAATATTTGCCACCATATCCGGCCTTTGCGCAGTGGCATTAGGTGCCTTTGGGGCACATAAGCTAAAAGAATTGTTATCACCACAGATGTTGTCAGCATTTGAAACCGGTGTGCGTTATCAGTTTTATCATACGCTTGCCTTATTGTTTGTTGCACTTGCTGCAAACGACAACAAAATGCTGAACCGTGCTGCAACTTTTTTTATGACAGGTATCATACTTTTCAGTGGCTCGATTTATGGCATGGCATTGTCATCAATTGGTGGCAACACCTGGGCATGGCTTGGTCCTGTTACTCCTGTTGGCGGACTATGTTTTATGACAGGATGGCTTTTTTTAATAATTCATGCATTTAAAAAATAATAATGAGTGAACTATATCAACAATATGTAACCCACCTTCAGAAGATTGCAGACATCAATTACAGCAGTGCTGTACTGCAATGGGATCAGGAAGTTTATATGCCTCCCAAAGGCGCACATTATCGGGCTCAGCAACTGTCAACTCTGGCAGGCTATGCACATGAGTTGATAACTGATAAACGCTATGAAGAGATTATAGAAAAACTGCATGATGATACTACCAAACTCAGCCCGGTGCAATGTGCCAATGTGCTGGAGTCGTATCGTGTTTTCAGACAACAGAAAAAATATACCACAGAATTTGTAGTTGCACTCAATCAATGTATTTCAAAAAGCTTTAATGCATGGCAACAGGCAAGGCAAGAAAATAATTTTAAGTTGTTTGAACCGCACCTTCAGGAACTGATAAAGTTTAAAAGACAGGAATCGGAGTTATTGGGTTATGAGCAACATCCCTATGATGCACATCTCAACCTCTATGAAACAGGGCTGAAGACAAGTTTTCTGGAAACAATTTTTAATCAGGTAAGGCAGAAGCTTGTGCCTTACATTCAACAATTAGTGCAGAAGCCACAACCTGATGACAGTTTCTTGTTTAAACAATACAATAAAGATGCTCAGTGGCATTTTGGATTAGACCTGTTGAAACAAATGCATTACGATTTTGACAGCGGAAGGCAGGACATATCTACACATCCTTTCACCACTTCGTTTTCTGCCAATGATGTGCGGGTAACCACACGCATCAGTGAGAATGATTTGTTTGAAATGATTGGCAGCTGTATCCACGAAGGCGGACATGCGCTGTATGAACAAGGATTGCCTGCAGATGATTATGGATTGCCATCGGGTGAGTATCTCAGCCTGAGTATTCATGAGTCGCAATCGCGTTTGTGGGAAAATCATGTTGGCAAATCGCAATATTTCTGGAATTATAATTTCAAAACACTAAAAAATATTTTTCCTCAGCAGTTGCATGATGTGAGCGAAAGGAGCTTTTACAAGGCAATAAACCGTATCAAACCATCACTCATCAGAACCAATGCCGATGAGCTAACTTATCATCTGCATGTATTAATTCGTTTTGAGATTGAGAAGGATATTTTATCAGGAACACTGCAGGCTGCACAACTTCCAGAGGTGTGGAATGCTAAGTATAAATCTTATCTGAACATTGATGTGCCATCAGACTCAAAGGGTGTGTTGCAGGATGTTCACTGGAGTCATGGCAGCTTTGGTTATTTCCCGACTTACTCCTTGGGAAGTTTCTATGCATCACAGTTTTTTCATCAGGCAAATAAAGAAATTCCTGCATTGATGCATCATATTCTGTACGGTGACACCATGCCGCTGCTGATGTGGTTAAGAAGTAATATCCATCGTCACGGAAGAACGATATTGGCAGATGAGCTATGTAAAAATGTGACCGGAGAAGTGCTTAACTTCAATTATTTTTTTAATTATGCAAAAACAAAATACGATGAACTATATGCTTAACAGGATGAATTGTTGTGCCTTGGTGCTGGTAGTTGCCATGGCCGGATCGTGTAAAACAAATAAAAACACAACTGCGGAAACGCCCAAACAGGAGCCTGCAGCAACAAACCCGCGTGTAGATTTGCCTGATAGTATGTATCGCGTAATTGTTTCATTCATCAGTATTGGTGCAGGTACAGATGCATCAGCAAAAGAAAAATTAGATCAGGTTGTGCAACAATATCAGACTGATGCCGGGATGCCTATTGCAAGAGAAGAAATTGCCTGGGGTAGAGAAGGAGAAGTAGATTTTTGTTTTAAACTTCTTGGTCAGGATAAAAAATCAAAAGACTCTTTTGTGCAGCAATTAAGAGATGCATTTAAAGGCAACAACTTGGTTCAGATAACTGAAAACACTCCTGCACTGCATCAGGCAAGGCCATCATTCAACAAATAGTAATTGCTTAGCAATGAAAAAAGCCGCCATGTTTTACAACACAGCGGCTTTTGATTTGGTTACAGGTTTAATGTATCACAGATATTTTCTGCGACTTAAATATATTTTCTCCTGACATCTGTAAGGTGTAAATACCTTCCGCCATTCCTTTAAGACTAACAGTTTCAGAAACAGTGTTACCTGAAAATTGATGCTGATATACTATTTGTCCAACTGTGTTGAATAATTTAACATCAACGGTTGCACCATTACCTTTCCATCCGAAATTAAGTTGCTCATTGGCAGGATTAGGATATGCATACCATGATAATATTGGTGTTTCAGCAATGCCTACAGGCTCGGCACTCCATATTTCAATATCGTCAAGCAATGCTTCAACAAGGCTGCCATCGTTGGCATCTTCAGCAATAAATTTTAGTCGCATGTTTGCAGTAGGTGTCAGATAATCGGCTACACGAAAAGCAAAACGTCTCCAGCTATGGTCGGCAACTATACAATTTTCAAGAGGAACAAAAGTTGTTCCGCCATCATTACTAACAGAAACCTGCCAGTAATCTTTGCCCGGATCTGCCCCCTGATCGTTGGTGTACCAGCGCCAGTACGAAATGGCAGGATTGGAATAAGCCGAAAGATCAAAGTTGGGTGAGAGTAATGTTGTTTTTCCGTCATCAATGTCATTTGTTCCTGCGCCATCGTTAGGCGATGCATTTCCTGTCACTGCGCAAAGGTTGTTAGCGGTGCTTGTATGATCTACAGGAGGCTGTACATACACAGGAGGCGATCCACCGGGATTAAGAACAGACCCTACCGGAGATGCAATTATCCACTGTCCTGTTGTGGCATTGTCACCGGGCATACCCAATGTCCAACCCTGACTGTTGCCGGCATCGAAATAGTCATTATCCACTAAGTTGTACCCTACCAAAATATAATAAGGAACATTAGGGTTGGTGTCTGTAACATTAGATGGGGTAGTACTAAAGTGTGTGCCGCATTGATCGGTAGCATCAAGATAATAAGAAATCAGGGTGCCATTAGGTTGAGCAGGAATATTGCCCTGAAAGATAGAGCCATTATAAGTAAAGCTTATAGGGTTCCAGGTGGCAGAATGGTTCAGACTGTAATATCCGTTGATGCTTGTTCCCGTAGTATTGGCAAAAGTTGATGAACCGGAAACATTCAGGTTTATACTCTGTTGACCGGCAGCGCTGAGTACACTATTATGAGTAATAAGTTTACCAACAACAAACATGTTGATGCCATGTAAGCCAAAGGCAGAAGTGATTGCACAATAGTTGGGTGTACCATTGGTAAGGTCACCGTCATTATCGTCAATGGTTAAGGCTTCAACTAAAATATCGGTGTAGAGTTGTCCTTCTTGTCCATCGGGATAATCAATAGTTGCTGCAAAAGTCTGTACATATAAATCCTGACGTTGTTGCACATTGTTAAAGTTTACACCAACATCCCACCATGCACCGGCAATAATTTCACCATCGGCATGTACTTCGCCCATAATGTCATCAGGATAAACTTTTCTGCCTATATCATAGCGCCTTACAAAGTTTGTGGTACTGTTGGAATAAAATCCTATTCCCAAAATAGGATCTTCGGTTAAACCGTTTGCCCAGGTGTCGGCATAACCTTCACCAAGAGCACCATTGCTGAATATGCCGCCATAGTAGGAGTATAAATCATAATTAATACCATGACCATATTCGTGATAAACTACATCGTTTATAATCGAAGTAGCATTACATTGCCCACCTGCTGCATAAAAATTTAAATTGCCATCATAAAATGCATTACAATTTCCGGCAACATCAACTATAGTCTGCATCTGAAAATCCATAATAGCTTCAGCACCTGATCCAAGTAGTTTTGTTACATAATAATCATGAATTTCATTTACCGAATTGTATGCAGAAAGTTCTTTGATGTTGGCAGCGCTGAAAGTAATATTATTGGCACCGGGATTTAAAGTTGCTGTAAATTGTGGCGTTGTAGCACCTGTTTTTACATTAGCCCAGCTACCTTCTAATCTGAAAGTAGCAGTTACAGGTGATGTGTTTGGAAGTCCTAAATAACCATTTGCATCAGTCAGAAAAGGTACACCGGAGATGGTAACATTCATGTTGGCTAATGGCTCTACTGCTGTGGGCAAATAGGGTTGTGTAGGATAAACAGTTGCAGTTACATTGACATCTGTATTTGCAGCAAAATAATTTATTTTATTATGACGATAAAGTACTTCACCATTATGTGCATCAACAAGCGTATAGTATTCTCTCGGAAAACTTTCTGCATCGGTAGCTTTGACTGTTACTTCATATACCAAATGATAGTGGTTTTTTCCCTCATCCGGAACGGGTAAAATTTTAAGGTCATTATTTACTGAAGTGCCGTTGATGGTAAGATTTAAACCATTTGTTGCCGCTGCAGTGGCTGTCTGCGAACTAAGTGCAGGAGCAATATTTACAGCAATATCTTTATAAGCATCACAAATAAACTGATTCACCTTGCCGTCTTTGGTGATTTTAATTTGCACCTTAGACCACAACACTTCAAGTCCGTTATAACGCTGAATGTAGTTTACATAAAAGTATTTTTTGTTTTGTGCTGTATTGCGGAAGTATAAATCGTTCAGCGGCAGACCAAAAGCATTGAGCTTAGTGCTGATAAACGACCATGCTGTAGATTGCGCATCTAAAGGTAATCCTACTGAAATTGGTTTTCCGAATGCATTGTGTGGAAGACCTGTCTCTTCGCTAAAAACTACAGACCATCCTTTGTTTTGTTCTGAAAACTGTTGCCATGATTTTTGTTGTGCAAGACTTTCTTGACGATTTACATCAGGTAAACGTTTTCTGTTTTTAACAAACACTTTAAGATTGGGATCTTCATTACGGTCGAAACCGTTGTGATCATGGGCTGCATTAAGCATCAACGGTGCAAAAATTGCAACGAGTAAAATTCGCAAAGTCATAATTAAATAGATTTGATTTTTTGGACTGACAAAATTATTCATATAAAATTAAGGTGCAAATAAGATTGTGTCATTGATTAAACATATTTTTGGGGTCAAATGAAGCATTTCCGTAAACTTTGTGGGTTGAAAATCATGGCCGTGATGGTATTGCTGCTTTCTTCATTTAAAGCACCTGATTTTACACTTAAGCTTGCCAAACTGAAATATGCAGGTGGCGGTAATTGGTACGTAAGCCCTACAGCATTACATAATCTTGCAGTTTTCTGCAATCAGAATATTAATACCAACATCAGTCCCGAAGAGGCAGTTGTTGAACCCGGCAGCCCTGACTTGTTTAATTATCCGTTTGTGCACATGACAGGAAATGGTCGTTTTGTGTTCAGCAATCAGGAAGCCGAAAATCTTAGAAAATATCTGATTGCCGGTGGATTTTTAAATATCAACGACAGTTATGACATGGATAAGTTTGTCCGTCCTGAAATGAAAAAAGTCTTTCCGGAACTTGACTTCGTAGAATTACCATTCACTCATCCTATCTATCATCAGCGTTTTAATTTTCCGAATGGACTGCCTAAAATTCATGAACACAATGGGAAGGCGCCACAAGGCTTTGGACTGATTTATCAGGGTAGGTTAGTCTGTTTTTATGAATATGAAAGTGATATTGGCGATGGATGGGAAGACCCAGAAGTACATAACGACCCGCCAGAAATGCGACAAAAAGCTTTGCAGATGGGCGCTAATATTCTGCAATACGTTTTTAGCGGACAGTAATATTATTCAAAACCTGAATCAATATTCAACAAGGAATCAATTTTAATTGTTTCTAAATAAGGTGCCAACAGTGCAGAATTGTCAAAGGACTTAATCTTTTTAATACTGTTCTCATTGATGCTGTACCAAAGTTCAATGTAAAATTCATTGAAATAAAACAGATTTACTCTGTAGCCATACACTTCTCTTATATGAAGATGGATTGCTCCATTCCATATATACCAGGTTTGTTCATCATGTGAGAGTTTATTGAATTCTTTGCAGGTTACCAATGACATACTTCTTTGTTTAACGATTGTTGACTTAATTGTTAAACCAATTTGCAGTTTTATACTGACAGAAGGGGCAACCTTTTGGTCAAAATTGTTTTTTATTTGGCAAATGTCAAAGTAACGAAGTTGAAAGAATTGTACTTAAACTTTATTGCTGTACAGAAACGCTGAACTGATCACCGGCAACAGTAAAATGCCTAATGTTTACACATAAAACAGGCAGTTGAAGATCGTTGGCTACAATTTTTTGCTCTTCAACACCAATTACATAGTCGGCAACATCCAGGTCAGGCTCAATAGTAGTAACAATAATGTCGGCATTATGAGCAGCAGCTTGTTTGGTTAGCACTTCATATTTATCATCTAAAGAAAATGTCTGCTCAATCAATTCATATTTAATTTTTGCATTATCGAGTTCGTCTTCAAAGTATCCGGTGTTGAGGTCACTTCTTTTTTGAATGTAAGGGTCGTGATTATTTTGTTTAAGTAAAAGCACGCTTGCATTAAATAGCTGTGCATATTGAATTACAGCAGGTAACTCTTGTTTTACTTCTTTAGTGAAATCAACCGGCACAAGCATTTTTTTCAGTGGACTGAAATCTTTCTGTTGAACAACAATAAATGGAGTTTTTGAATGTGTTATCAGCTTCATGGCATGGCTGCCTAAAAAATGCTGAAGTCCTTTAATACCATGTGTAGCCATCACAACTAAATCGGCATTAACTTCTTTTGAAACATTACCTATTATTTCAAAAATGGCACCTTGTTTTACTTTGCTCTGAACAGTCAGATGTGCAGGCGCGGAATATTTGTTGGTTATGTTGCTGAGTTGCTGTTGTGCTTCTTTAGACTTTTTTATGTCATCAACAGCGTGAAAAAGGATTATTTCATTTGCAAAAGGTAGGGACAATGCATATTTGAATCCTTTTTCAGTAATATCGGTAAAGTCAACCGGAACTAAAATTTTCATATACATGTTATTTAGAATGATAACATTCCACAACATGAAAAGTTAAATCAGTTGATGACGATATGATGATTGTTTTTAAAGGCCACTGCCGGCATTGCCCCACCAGCCTTTGCGTCCGCTGAAAAGTTTTTTCCAGAATCCGGGACCTCTGTATCGGGTAGGATGTTGAGCCTGTGGGTTGTAAACTAAACCAATACCAAAGTGAATATAGTTGTCGTTTTTTGTTGCATTGGAGCGGTTTCGTCCCGTAGGATCCTGTGTTCTGTTTAGCCGTCTGTCAGCAAAGTAAGAAGCCAATTCACCTTTAGGTGTCAGTGATAATGCTTCCATGTTTGGATATTTTCCACTGGCATCATCTAAGTAATCTGTCAAAGTAAAATGCTCAGAGAACTCTACTTTCAGTCGCCATTTAGGATTGATTCTGATATACGTGCCAATGCCGATAGGAAATACAGCCTGATATAGTTTGTAAGGTTTAGGATAATCACCTTCAGTGATGTATTGTCCCTCTGTGCCTAACGGTTGTAATGAAACTAATTTTCCATAATACTCAGGATTGCTACCATAATAACGTGCTCTGGGATTGAAGAAAAACAAACCACCTCCTGCAAATACATAAGGTATGGCAAGTTTTTTTGTGCGGTTGGAGAATAAACTAGCACTGAGTTGAAAAGATATTTCGTCAATTCGGGTTTCAAAACTTAGATTGCGCTGTTTGTTGTCGCGTTCCTTTGTTAAAGAGTCTGCACCTTCAATACTACCATGATAGTAGTTTAGCTGTAAATTGACATGCCTTGTAAGATGAATACCGATGGCTGCATTACCATAGTTTCTGAAAATTTTTGTTGATGGAACAGGGCTTTTATCGTTAAGATCGCCATTGTAATAAAGAATACCTCCTGAAAGAGAAAAGAAGGTGCGGCTTTGACCGTAAAGTTGATTTACTGAAAGTAAAAAAAGTAACAGGGTAATTTTTTTCATGCTCACTCCCGATTGATGCAAAAGTAGCTTCTTACATGAACCTACAATCGTAAAACGTCCACTGTTAAGCTTATGTTTTACACAACAATATGTTAAGTAAGTTTGTTCATGATAGCAACGATTTTCCTGTCATTTCAGAGGGCTGCTGCACTTGCATTAATTGCAGAATAGTAGGAGCAAGATCTGCCAGAATACCATTGCTTAAATTGAATTCATGTTGTGGCTGAATAAGAAACAAAGGCACAGGGTTGGTTGTATGTGCAGTATTGGGTGAGCCATCATCGTTTATCATATAATCGGCATTACCATGATCTGCTGTGATTAAAAATGAATAACCCTGTTCCAAACCGCATTGCACAATTTCGTTTACACAGGTATCAACCGTTTCTACTGCTTTTACTGCTGCCGAAAACACGCCTGTATGACCAACCATATCGGCATTGGCAAAGTTGATGCAGACAAAATCTGTTTCACCTTTTTTTAGTTCGTTTACCAATGCATCTTTTAATAGCAATGCACTCATTTCCGGTTGCAGGTCGTAAGTGGCCACCTTGGGCGAAGGAATCAGAATCCGCCTTTCTCCACGGAATTCATTCTCGCGTCCGCCAGAAAAGAAAAAAGTAACGTGCGGATATTTTTCTGTTTCAGCCATTCGTATTTGCGTTTTATTAGCATTCTGCAAAACTTCGCCCAATGTGTTTTCTAAGTTGTCTTTAGAAAAAATTGTTTTAACACCACTAAATTTATCGTCATACACAGTCATGGTAACGTACTCCAGATTTAGCTTGTGCATATTCTGTTCATGGAAGTCTTGCTGCGTTAGAGCCATTGTTATCTCACGGCAGCGGTCAGTACGGAAATTAAAACATATAACTGCATCACCATCTTGTATGGTTGCAACGGGTTTGTTGTTTTCTGTAATGCAAATGGGCTTTATAAATTCATCGGTGACATTGTTTTTGTAAGATGCCTCTATGCCGCTAACGGCATTGCCGAAGTGCACACCGATTCCGTTAACCATTAAATCGTATGCTTCTTTTATACGTTCCCAGCGTTTATCTCTATCCATTGCATAATATCGCCCTACAACAGAGGCAATTTTTCCCGAAGATATTTTTAAATGATTTTCTAGTTCCTTTATAAAACCTAAACCGCTTTTTGGATCACAATCGCGACCATCAGTAAATGCATGAATAAAAACATCTTTTACATCATTGTCTTTAGCAATGTCACAAAGCGCTTTAAGATGGTTGATGTGTGAATGTACACCACCATTACTCACCAGTCCGATAAGGTGTAATTTTTTTCCGGTACGTTTTACATAGTCAAGACAGGTGAGAATTACAGTATTGCTATGCAACGTTTTTTCTTCAACAGCTTTGTTGATGAGTGCTAATTCCTGATAAACTATTCTGCCTGCTCCAATGTTAAGGTGCCCAACTTCGCTGTTTCCCATCTGCCCGTCAGGAAGACCAACATTAAGTCCCGAAGTAAGTAACTCACTATGCGGATATTTATCATAACAAGAATCTATAAACGGAGTATTTGCCTCATAAACTGCATTGCTTTTGTCTTTACGGCCTTCACCCCAGCCATCCATAATAATCAGCACAACTTTTTTCTTGTTCATATTTATATTTTATTGTTTAATGATGGAATTACGACTTCAAAAATACAGCCTTGCGGATAATTATCCTGAACAGCTATCCGGCCTTTATGTTTTAAAACAATAAAGCGACAGATGTAAAGCCCTAATCCTGTACCTTTTGTTGTGCGTGTTTCTTCGTTACCTATCCGATAGAATTTTTCAAAAATTTTTCTTTTCTCAATATCAGCAATACCTGGGCCGTTATCACAAATCTGCATAAATACATCTTTGTCAATCTGAAATAACTTTACTTCAATGTCGGAGCCTGCAGGAGTATATTTCTGTGCATTTTCTATAAGGTTAAGTATCAGTGAATGTATAGCATTTTTATCAGCTGTAACATGAATATCGTTTTCAATTTTCAATTTAAAATTATGACTGTTTGCAGATTGTTGAAGTATAGTCATCAGGTCTGAAAGTGTTTCTGATAAATTAATATCAGCAAACTGAAAGTCCATATTTGCAGCCTCAATGCGCGTAGCTGTAAGAATATTTTCAACTAAAAAATTTATTCTGTCTGTTTCAAGTAAGGCGCGGCCAAGAATTTTATCGCGTTGTTGTTTTTCTACATCACGTCTTAACAATGTTTCTAAACTTAGTCGGATACCTGCAATGGGCGATTTAAACTCATGCGTAATACTCATCATAAAGTTTTTTTGCTGCAATGCCATCTGAAATTCTTTCTTAAACGACCTGCGTGCATAGAAAATTCCAATACCGAGAAGCGATAAAAACACCAAACCTTCACCAGCCACCATCAGATATTTTTCTTTTAGCTTTTTGCGAATGGCATTTTCCTGAAGTATGGTTGCTTCAGTTTGAGGCAGCGTTTCTAAGTAACGCAATTTTTCGTTGCCTAACTCAGAGTTTAATTTTACTAAGAGATACGACCACCAACCCAATTGCAGCAGCACATAAACGACTAACAGATAAAATATTTTAGTTGACTTCATCAGCTTGTTGTTTTTCTGAGTTAAAATAATTTACAACTATTGCAGCTTTTTGTTTTCCTATGACATCTGCAATTTGAGCTGCAGTGGCTTCTTTGATTTTTTTGACGCTTTTAAATTGGATAATCAGTTTCTCAAAAGTTGCATTACCTATACCGGGAATTTGCAATATTTCTGATTGCAGAAAATTGCGACTTCTTTTATTTCTGTGATGGGTTATTCCGAAACGGTGTACTTCATCTCTTAGTTGCTGAATGATTTTTAAGGTCTCACTTTTTTTGTCAAGATACATAGGTACAGAATCTCCGGGATAATATATCTCCTCTAATTTTTTAGCAATACCAATGGTTTGAATCTTTTTATTTAACCCTAATTTTTCAAGTCCGGTCAGTGCAGCATTAAGTTGTCCCTTGCCACCATCAATGATGATTAGTTGGGGTAAAGGTTGTTTTTCTTCCAAAACACGTTTGTAGCGCCTGTAGATGACTTCCTGCATAGATGCAAAATCATCAGGCCCTTCAACTGTTTTAATATTAAAGTGTCTGTATTCTTTTTTTGCTGCCTTACCATTGATAAATACACTCATGGCTGCAACGGCATTTGTACCCTGGAAATTTGAATTATCAAAACATTCAATCCTTCGCGGTTGCTCCATCATCCTTAAATCTGCTTTCATTTTCTCCATCAATCTGTCTGTTTTATGTTCAGGATTTAGTTTGTCATACTGCGCTAATTTTTCCAACTGATAGTAACGTGCATTTTTTTCGGAGAGACTGAGCAGATGTTTTTTTTCTCCTATTTTGGGAACACTCACCTCTACATCGGCAGGATAGGTGTCGGGCATTACATTTACCAATATTTCTGTTGCATCGCTTTCAAATCGCTGACGTAATTCTGTCAATGCAAAAGTTATCAGGTCGGTATCTGTTTCTGAAAGTTTTTTCTTCAGCTCAATTGTTTGCGATTGCAAAATTGCTCCGTTAATCACTTTCATATAATTGGCAAACCCATAATTTTCATCAGACACAATTGTCACTACATCAACATTATTAATAACAGGACTAACAATGACAGATTTACTTCGGAACTGTTCTAAAGTGTCGAGTTTACTTTTTATCTGCTGTGCTTTTTCAAATTCAAGATTTTGCGAAGCTGTCTGCATTTCATCCTGCAATATGCGAATCACCTGATTGATGTTGCCTTTTAATATATGTCTGATGTTATCAATGCCTTGCTGATAGTCTTCTGCAGATTGACGGCCTTCGCATGGACCCAAACAATTGCCTACATGAAACTCTAAACAAACTCTGAATTTTTTATTCTGAATATTTTCAGGAGTAAGATTTAGATTGCAATTTCTGAGTTTATAAAGTCTGTGAATCATGTCTAATAAAATGTTAATCATTTTCACAGAAGCATACGGACCAAAGTACTGTGAACCATCACGGATTTTTCTTCTTGTATAGAATATTCTCGGAAAAGGCTCATTTTTAATACAAATCCATGGGTATGTTTTATCGTCTTTAAGGAGAATGTTGTAGCGTGGTTGATGTTTTTTGATCAGGTTGTTTTCGAGTAACAGCGCATCTAATTCAGTTTCTGTAATGATAAAACGCAAGTCAGAAATCTGCCTTACCATAATAGCTGTTTTCCCACTTTCAAAAATGTCTTTAGAAAAATAACTGTAAACCCTTTTCTTCAGATTTTTTGCTTTCCCAACGTAAATTATCTTTTCATTTTTATCGAAAAACTGATAAACCCCAGGTTCATTTGGAAGTCCTTCTAGAATGGCTTTTATATGTTCGTTTTTTACGGCCATTATACCTTCTGATTTTCCTCTTGTAAAACCTGAGTATAGACAGCTTTTGTTTTCTCTGCAGTTCGCCTGAAAGTAAAGTCAGCTACCAGCTGCTGTGCATTGGTTGCAAGTGTATTTGCAAGATTACTGTCATTCATTACTTCCAATACAAGTTTGGCAAGTTGTTGTGCATTGCCAATTGGTGCGATTAATCCGGTTTGTTCATGCCGTACAATTTCCGGAATGCCACCTGCGTTAGTTGCCACCACAGGCACTTTAGCTGCAAAGGCATCTAAAATTGTTGTTCCTAAACCTTCTGTTTTCGATGTCATCAGAAAAAGATTGAGTTCAGGAAGTAATTCATTAACATCATTTCTGAAACCTGTAAAATGTATGTTAGCTGTAAGTTTTTTTTCTGTAACTCTTGTTTTAAGTGCATTCATTTCAGAACCATCACCAATCAGAAAGAAATGAATGTGTTGAGCTTGTTGTAAAATAATTTCTGCCGTATCAATAAATGTAAATAAGTCTTTATGATCAGCTAAGGCCGACACATTGCCAACAAGAAATGTTTCCTTTGGCAACCGGTATTCCTGATGTAGTTTTGTTTTACCGAAAATAAATTTATCTGTGTCAACTCCTGAATGAACAACTTCTAAAATTTTTTTTCTTTTAATAGCAGGTGCTGTAATTTGCCTGATGGCAACAGACACACAAATAATTTTTTTAATACTTGAGTGATTGTATTTTAAATGAGACAACAGGGAGGAAGAAACGGCAAAATCTACTCTGCGGCTTACTACAACCGGGCATTTATTGCCAAATAGCCATGATGATAAAAATGCTGCTGTATGTGCATGTGAGTCATGTGTATGTATAAGGTCAATTTGATTTTCTTTACAAAGTGTTTTTATCTTTCTTGCTAAAGATAGATTAAGTGCTTTACCTTTTTGAAAGACTTCTATCTTACAGTTAGAATTATTTAATCGTTGCATGATTGCAGCATCTTTTGGACATAATAAGAAACATGCTGTTTGCAGACTACCAAGTTGATTTATTAAATATGCTGCTTGCTGCTCGCCACCACGCCAACCTGTTGCTGTAGATATGTGTAATACCTTCATCAAAGACTATTTAGTTTTTCGTGGTTGCGAGGTTCCAATAAGGAATAGCGCAGATAAACACTTTTGGCAGAATATTTAGCAATGAGCCAGCCGTAGTACCCATCTAAAAATCCGGCTTTTAAAATATAGGTTTTCAAAAATCTTCCTGCCGTATGTAACAGCGTGTTGAATCCATTTGAAGATTGACCTTTAGCAAATTTTGCCTTGGCAGCAATAATGCCAAACTTTGTTGCCTGTTGTATGTGTTGCTCTATACTGTCAATACTGTAATGAAGTAAGTCGCCTTTTAAATGTTGAACGGAAGTTCTTTCTGACAGAATAATTTTGTCATGCGGATTTGTTCCTCCCCATTGTGCTTTTGTTTTATCAAACAAGCGCACCTTGACATCAGGATACCAACCACTATGATAGATCCACTTATCACAATATCGGGTAAGCCTGTTCATGCTGTATGCTGTTGTAGTTTGATTATTTTTAATTTGCTCAATTGACTTCTGTAAAGATTCGGAAAGACATTCATCTGCATCTAAAGAAAGCACTAAATTATTTGATGCAAAAGTCAAAGCATGGTTTTTTTGTTCAATGTACCCTAAAAACTTTTGTTTGATAAACCGGACTTCATAGCGACTGCATATTTCTTCTGTTTTATCAGTTGACAGCGAATCCAATACTACAATCTCATCACAAACAGGTAAAAGACTTTTCAGACATTGTTCAATCTTTTTCTCTTCGTTAAAAGTGATTATAACTCCTGAAATTTTTACCATGTAAGCATAAATATGATGCAAAAATAACATTATCTCACCGCAAAATGGCTACTCACATTTAAATGCAATTCTATCTTTGCAGCATGTCATTTAATTTAAATCAAGCCGAAATAAGTCAGGGCAATTATCGTTCGCTGGCAAAAGTTATTTCTCAGGTTGAGAATGCTGCTGATGGTGCAATGGATTTACTACGTCATCTGAAGATAAATTATGACATACCTGTGATTGGATTTACCGGTCCGCCCGGTGCAGGGAAAAGTTCACTGCTCAATGCATTGCTTGCTAAAATGGCTGACAAGTGGCGCATCGCAATTCTCGCAGTTGACCCAACATCACCTTTTACAAGTGGAAGTATTTTAGGTGATCGTTACAGAATGAATGATTACTTTTTGCATCAAAATGTGTTTATCAGGTCGTTGGCTACGAGAGGAAATCTTGGAGGGCTGTCTGCCAGAACTATTGAGATTACTGATGTGTTGCGTTCATGTGCATTCGATTTTATTTTTATAGAAACCGTTGGAGTAGGGCAGAGTGAAGTTGAAATTGCTGCATTAGCCGACACTACAGTATTGGTTTTAAATCCAGGTGCCGGTGATGACATTCAGGCATTGAAAGCCGGTATTATGGAAATTGCTGATGTTTTTGTTATTAATAAGGCAGACAAAGAGCAGGCTGATGTGCTTGTAAAACACATTCAGAATATGTTACGATTGCGAAATCAGACACGCTATTCTCCGATTTTTAAAACCGTGGCAACAGAAGGTACAGGAATAGATTTATTGACAGAATGTTTGGTTGATAAAACAAGAAAGCATTCAGATAAATTGAATTTGTTTTATGAAAAATCTATTCGTCTTATCATCAGCAATAAAATGCGAGATTTTGACTATCAGTCTTTAAAAATCAAACTTCAGACGGCTACCGATTCAAAGGACTTTAACCTCTATAATTTTCTTCATGAAAACTATTTTAAGTAGGAAGGGAATAACCAGTCATACTTAGAAGAATTACACAGATAAAATCCTATATTGGATGCCCTCTGTTTGAGTTAATTACAAGAATTTTCACAAAAAATTTGAGGATTAAGTTTTTTTGTATTGTTTTGTGCAGGTATAAACCGAAAGAGCATTATATGCACGATTCAGAAAATAATGGAAACTCAAGAGAGGTAATCTTCTCTAAAGCAGTTAAGGCAGGAAAAAGAACCTATTTTTTCGATGTTAAGTCAACCCGGGCTAACGACTATTTTGTTACTATTACAGAAAGCAAAAAGAAGTTTAACATGGGCGATGACAAGCCTTTTTATGAAAAACATAAAATCTTCCTTTATAAAGAAGATTTTGAGAAATTTATCGAAGGCCTGAATGAGGCAGTGTCGCACATCAAAAATGGCAATGCAGGGAAATCAGATCATGACAATAACAGTTCCGGTGGTAGTTCAAACCCCTATACTGACATTAGTTTTGATGAAGAAACAAAGTGATTTGCCACGTATTAGGGTAATTTAACCCCTCTGTTTAAAACTTTTAGCTAAAAATATTTGGTTTTAATAAATTAATATCTACATTTGGTCATCAAAATTTTAATACTATGGCAGTAATAGCATTATCAAAAGCAGAAATGCAGAGCATTCAGAAGATAGGCTCAATGCTTTCAGGTCTCTCTAAAATTATTGGAGAAGATCAGTTGAATGAGTTCAAGCTTTATGATGAGATTGAAGCTGAAAAAGCAGCCGCACAATCAGCATCTCGTAAGCAAGCTTACTCAAGCAAGGCAACTATAGAAAAACTTATTTAAGAGTCCATATTTTAAGTTTGCGGTCACAGCCTGAAAATCAGGCTGTGACCGCATTTTTTATACCCAAACCTTAATAACTAATAAAGTTTATTCTCTTCTTTATTCATTGTAACTTCTAATTTCTGTATTCTTTGTAGGTTTGAACTTTAAATTTTATGTAATGGAAAAAAAAATATTTTCTCTTTTCTTCTTTGCTTTAGCTACTTTAAATCTGTATGCACAAAAGAATTTTACTTATGCCGACATCTGGGGTTCATCACAGTTTGCGGCCAGACAGGTTGCATCCTTAAAAAGCATGAACAGTGGCGACACCTATTCAAACACTGACAGGGCAGGAAACCTGATTCGTTACAGTTTTAAAACAGGAAATGTAATAGACACGCTTATTAAAATTGATGAATTACAAGCATCAATTAAAGACTTCAGGTATTCTGATTATTCGTTTAGTAATGACGAAAAAAAAGTTTTGCTGACCACAGCATCAGAGGCAATTTACAGACATTCAACCAAAGCAAACTTCTATGTTTTTGATTTCAAAAGCAGAAAGTTAACAGCTGTTTCAGAAAAAGGAAAACAAATGTATGCTCAATTTAATCCAACAGGAAGCATGGTAGCCTTTGTTCGTGATAATAATCTATATCTGAAAAATCTTTACGATTTAAGTGAAAAGATGGTTACTAACGATGGAAAGAAAAATTTTATCATCAATGGTGCATTAGACTGGGTTTACGAAGAAGAGTTTTCATTCAGTCAGGGATATCAATGGTCAAACGATGGAAAGTATTTAGCATACTACAGGTTTGATGAAAGCAATGTTAAAGAATTTACACTTACTTATTACGACTCACTTTATCCGAAAGAAGAGAAATATAAGTATCCTAAAGCCGGTGAAGAGAATTCTGTTGTTGATATTTATGTTTACGATTTGTCTTCAGGCAGAAGTGTTAGAATGCAAACAGGAGATGAAAAAGATCAGTATATTCCGAGAATAAAATGGACAGAAAAAGTAGGACAGTTATGTGTATTGAGAATGAACCGACATCAGAATAATCTGGATTATTTATTGTGTAATGCCGTTTCGGGCAAGACCACTTTATTAATGAATGAAAATAGTAACACTTTTATTGAGATTACCGATAACTTAGTTTTCTTGAATAATGGAACACAATTTATTTACAGCAGTGATAAAAGCGGTTACAATCAGATTTATCTTAGAAGCCTGAGTGATGGCTCTGAGAAGATGCTGACCAATGGTGGAGATGTAATAACTTTTTATGGCTATGATGAGAAAACAAAAAACTGTTTTTATCAGGTTGCAGACCCAACACCCATGGAAAGAGTTGTTTATTCAGTTGACCTGAATCAGAAGAAGAAATTGTTGTCGCCTGCCAACGGTACTGCATCAGCATCTTTCAGCAGCAATTTTAAGTATTCAGTAATTACACATAGCACAATTGACAAACCCTATATCTGTTATGTTCAGGACAGCAGAGGTAAAAAAATAAGGGTGTTGGAAAATAATGAAAGAGTGGTAAAGAATCTTGAATCTTATACAATTTCTAAACCTGAATTTTTTAAATTCACTAACTCTGAAAATATCAGCCTGAATGCATGGATGATAACGCCACCGGGTTTTAAAGCCAATGAGAATAAAAAGTACCCTGTTATTGTTTATTTATATGGAGGACCGGGCAGACAGACAGTCCTTAACCAATGGGGTGGAACAAATTTTCTCTGGCATCAGATGCTTGCGCAAAACGGTTTTATTGTTGTATCGGTTGACAACAGAGGTACACCGGGACGTGGAAAGGAATTTGCCAATAGTATTTATAAAAACATGGGTCATTATGAAACGATTGATCAGATAGAATTTGCAAAATATCTTCGTACCCTATCTTATGTTGACTCAACCCGTATTGGTGTTCATGGCTGGAGTTATGGTGGTTACCTGACATCTTTGCTTATGACAAAAGGGGCCGATTATTTTAAAACCGGAGTTGCCGTAGCACCTGTTATCAACTGGCGCTATTACGATTCAATTTATACAGAAAGATATTTGTCTCTGCCGGCAGAAAATCCAAAAGGTTATGATGATAACTCACCTGTTTTTTTTGCCGATAAACTGAAAGGTAAATATTTACTCATTCACGGATTAACTGATGACAATGTACATTTTCAGAATAGTGCAGAAATGGTTATTGCATTAGTTAAGAATAAAAAACAATTCGACACTTTTTATTATCCCAATCAGGCACATGGCATCTCTCAGTCGAGGGGACATTTGTATGAAATGATGACAGAGTATTTTAAGAAAAACCTATAAATATTCATCATAGTTTTATCTCAAACAAAATCTAATTCTAAAATTGTGATTGTAATACTTAATATTAAAGGTCTGTGTGGAATTCTTGACAAGGATATATTAATCAAACGTGGACAGGATTTGCGCAGTTACATGTTTTTGCCTGATGCTTTTTTAGTAATAAAAGATGGTCTTATTAAGAGCTATGGTACTATGACTGAATGGGAGTCGGTGAAAGAAGAATATAGTGCTTATGAACCGGTTCAGGCAAATGGGAAATATTTAATGCCTGGCTGGTGCGATTCGCATACACATCTTATTTATGCTGCTTCGCGCGAAGAAGAATTTGTTGACCGTATCAATGGATTGTCTTATGAAGATATTGCACAACGTGGTGGAGGCATTCTTAATTCATCAAAAAAACTTGCTGCGGCATCAGAGGAAGATTTGTTTCTTTCGGCAATGCAACGTATTGATTCAATGATAGCCAAAGGAACCACAGCAATAGAAATAAAGAGCGGATATGGCTTAAGCCTTGAAAGCGAATTGAAAATGCTTAGGATAATAAAGAGAATAAAAGAAAGCTCATCGCTGATTATAAAATCTACATTTTTAGGTGCACATGCCGTCCCGGAAAAGTTCAAAAACAATAAAGCAGGCTATGTCAGACACATTATTGATGACATGATACCGGCAGTTGCTGCAGAAAAGTTAGCTGATTATTGTGATGTGTTTTGTGAGCGAAATTATTTTTCACAGCAGGAAACAGAAGATATTCTAAATGCAGGAGCAAAATATGGTTTAATACCCAAGGTACATGCCAATCAGATGAGTCGCTCAGGTGGTGTTCAGGCAGGCGTAAACTGCAATGCTATTAGTGTTGATCATTTAGAATTTGTAGAAGACGAAGAAATTGCTGCTCTAAAAAATAGCACTACAATGCCTGTTGTATTACCCGGTGCTGCATTCTTTTTGAACTTACCACTGCCTCCTGCCAGAAAGATGATTGATGCCGGCTTACCTTTAGCAGTTGCAACGGATTTTAATCCCGGAAGTTCGCCCTCAGGCGATATGAATTTTATGATAAGTCTTCTTTGTGTACAGTATAAATTAAATCCTGAAGAAGCATTTAATGCAGCCACCATCAATGCTGCTTATGCCATGAATGTAAGTCATCTTACAGGTAGTATTTCTGTTGGTAAAAGAGCGGATTTTTTTATTACAAAAGCGATATCATCACCTTATATCATACCCTACTCATTCAATGAAAATGTGATTGAATCTGTTTATGTAAAAGGCAAAAAAGTTGTGTAAGTATGAGTCATCTTGTTGTTTACAGTCGGGAAGATATTAATCAGGAAACACGAACCCGCAAGAATGAAACCAAGGTGGGCGAGAATGTGCAGGTGCTCAATAAAAGCGATGCAACACTAATTGAACGTTTAAATCAGTGTGATGCAGAATATGTGTTGTTGGGTCTGCCTGAAGATATTGGAATCAGAGCTAATGGAGGTCGGGGTGGTGCTTACAGTGCCTGGAAGCCTGCATTGTTTAGTTTGTTGAATGTGCAGAGTAATTGTTTTGGTGATGGCAGTAATATTTTAGTTCTCGGTCATATTAATTTTGATGATCTGATGCTTGCTGCCGATGGCATTAATTTCAAAACTGAGAAAGGAATAAGCAAGGCAAGAGAACTTGTTGGACAGATTGATGAAAGAGTTTTCGAGGTTGTAAAGGCGATAATTCAATCCGGCAAGGAAGCCATTATAATTGGTGGAGGACATAATAACGCATATCCTAATATTAAGGCTGCTGCTATTGGTCTGCAAACAAGTGGAGTCATTAAAAGTGAGAGTATAAACTGTATAAATTGTGATGCACATTCCGATTTCAGAATTATGGAAGGTCGTCACAGTGGAAATGGATTTCGATATGCATATGAGCATAAATTTCTCAACAAGTATGCAATTGTAGGATTGCATGAGAGCTATAATGCAGGTAATGTGTTGCAGTTTATGATGGACAGACCTGAAAGGTTTTCGCTGTCTTTTTTTGAAGATATTTTTATCAGAGAAAATATTTCATTTACAGAAGCAGTTGATAAAGCTATTGAACATGTTAAAGACAACTTCTGTGGTATTGAAATTGATATGGATACCATTCAGAATATTCCTTCAAGTGCTAAAACATCAAGCGGTATCAGCACCATTCAGGCAAGGCAGTATATTAATCGCGCAGCCTCAAAGCTAAATGCCTGTTATTTGCATATTGCCGAAGCAGCACCGGTGCTTTCACACATTAAAACGGATAATAAAACCGGTAAACTCATTGGCTATTTAATTGCCGACTATATTAAAGCCCGCAGTACTTTTAAAAATAACAAAGTCTGATAACTTTTTTATTGACTTAAACCTGAGGAGGTTCTTTTAAGCTGTTAAAGCAATCTTTTGCACGCAGTTACTTTAAAACTTTTTTTATTGTTCATCTGCGGAATCTTTTTCAGGGTAATTTTGATGATCTTAGCAAACGTATTTTTCAAAAAGATTAAAACAAATTTAAATGAAACAATTGATTGAATGTGTTCCCAATTTCAGCGAAGGGAATGATTTGACTATTATCAAACAAATTACCGATAGTATTGAATCGGTAGAAGGAATAAAATTATTGAATGTTGATCCGGGTAAAGCAACAAACCGCACAGTTGTAACTTTTGTAGGTGAACCTGCAGCAGTAGTTGAAGCAGCATTTAAAGGTATAGCCAAAGCATCAGAACTTATTGATATGAGTAAACACAAGGGTGAGCATCCACGAATGGGAGCCACCGATGTTTGTCCTTTTATTCCTGTAGCCAATATTTCAATGCAAGAAACGGTAGAGTGGTCAAAGAAGCTGGCTGCTCGTGTTGGCAATGAACTTCACATTCCGGTTTATTTATATGAAGAAGCACAAGAAAATAAGGAGAGAAGTAATCTTTCAATCATCAGAGCAGGTGAATATGAAGGCTTCTTTAGAAAGATAAAACAAAAAGAATGGAAACCTGATTTTGGTCCTGCAGAATTGCCTGCAAATTCAGGTGCTACAGTAATTGGTGCTCGTGATTTTTTAATTGCCTATAATGTTAATCTGAATACCAAATCGGTTAAACGTGCAAACTCTGTTGCTTTCGATATTCGTGAAGCAGGCCGCGTGAAAACTGATAGTAAAGGAAAAAAAATATTAGATGATGCAGGTAATGAAATCAGAATACCGGGTAAGCTTAAAGGCGTTAAAGCAATAGGATGGTATATTGAAGAATATGGTATTGCACAGGTCTCGATTAATATTACAAAGTTCAGAGAAACTCCGCTGCATATTGTTTTTGAAGAAAGCGCCCGCAGTGCCTATGAGCGTGGCTACCGTGCCACAGGAAGTGAGTTAGTGGGATTGGTGCCACTACAGGCAATGCTCGATGCAGGAAAATATTTTCTGAACAAGCAGCGATTGTCATCAGGTGTTAGCGATGCTGAACTGATTCATATTGCAGTAAAGTCAATGGGGCTTGATGAGTTGTCGCCATTCACTCCGGAAAAAAGAATTATTGAATATGTGATGGAGAGTGAAAGCAAAGCTGTTCTGGCAAATATGCGTTTGAATGCTTTTGTTGATGAAACAGCCAGCGAATCTCCTGCTCCGGGTGGAGGATCTATTGCTGCATATTGTGGTTCATTGGGTGTTGCACTTGCAACCATGGTAGCCAATCTTTCTGCGTCCAAAAAAGGATGGGAAGAACGATGGAATGAATTTTCTGACTGGGCTGATAAAGGGCAGAAAATTAAAAAGCAATTGCTTCATTTGGTTGATGAAGATACAGTGGCATTTAATAAAATAATGGATGCATTTAAGTTACCAAAAACTACTGATCAGGAGAAGGCAGACAGGAAACAAGCAGTTGCTGAAGCCACACGTTATGCAATTGAAGTACCCTTATCAGTCATGAAAATTTCGCTGCAGTCAATGGAGCTCATTGAGGCAATGGCAACTAATGGTAATCCAAATTCTGTTTCAGATGCAGGTGTAGGAGCAATGTGTGCAAGAACTGCTGTTTTAGGGGCAGGTCTTAATGTACGGATCAATGCTGCTGCATATTCGGATAAAACTTTTGTTGAAACTGTCTTAAAACAAGCTGCTGAGATGGAAAACAAAGCAATTGCCAATGAAAAAAATATTCTGGATGTAGTAAATCGTAAAATTTCAGGACTTTAGAACCAAATTAATTGTGAAGCGTATAATATAGTTGAAGATGCAGTAATGAATATTAAAGACAGACTAAAAATTTTCTGGCTTTCTTTTCCTGTTCAGTTGGTAATAATGCATGTAAAGAAGAGCCAACTGCTGTTAGTCTATTGGTTGATTTTGTTTGCCTGTGTAACGCAAAATTTTGGTAACCGCTTTGGTATTCCCTATCTTTTTCTTGACCCGGAATACATGGGTAAAGTAAGTTGGCTTGCTTTTTTTATTATTGGAATTTGTCTGGGTGTTTTTATTATGGCATATAATATTTCAAGTTATATGCTCAATAGCTTCAGATTCCCATTTCTTGCATGTTTGTATAAGACGTTTGAGAAATACTGCTACAACAATGCTGTGCTTCCTGTTATGTTTATTCTAACTTATATCGGAGGTATCTACTATTTTCAGTTAAAAAATCAGTTGCTCCCAATAAGTATTGTCACCATTCAGGTAATAGCTCTTTTGATGGGAGTTGGCTTTGTTATCTTCTCAACATTAAAATATTTTCAGCATACCAATAAAGATATTTATAAACTTTTTGGTGTTGCTACACACGATGGCGACCATGATAATGTAAAATTCGTTTCACCAATTCGAGATACTAAACTTAAACGTCAGCGCAGACGCGGATGGAAAGTTGAAACCTACTTAACATTCCCGTTTAAACTCCGTTTAGTCCGAAGTACTTCGCACTACAAATCTTTTATGCTTGCATCGGTGTTCAGGCAAAACCACATTAATGCAGCCGTGCTTGAAATGATTATATTCCTTCTGTTTATTTTACTAGGATTATTTCGTGACTACAGTGTTTTCAGAATTCCGGCAGGGGGTAGCATATTGTTGCTTTTTACCATGATTATTATGATTGGTGGTGTTTTTCGTTACTGGCTTCGTGGCTGGGCATATACTGCATTAGTCGGTTTGTTTATTTTAATAAACTTTTTATCCGGTCTTGAAGTTTTTAATTTCAAAAACAAAGCATACGGTCTTAATTATGATGGTGCACAACCGGAGTATTCCATTCCGAAAATGGAGGAAATTCTAAGCCACTACCGTTTGCAGAAAGATTACGAAACAGGTTTGGTAAGTCTTAATAACTGGAAGAAGAAATGGCATGATGCCGGAGTTGAAAAACCAAAACTTGTTGTTCTGAGCGTTAGTGGTGGCGGTGTTCGTTCTGCTTTATTCACCTTTAATGCAATGCTTGAGTTGGATAGTGCACTGAATGGGCAGTTGCTTAGATATACTCAGTTTATAAGTGGATCATCAGGAGGATTGATAGGAGCTTCTTATTATCGTGAATTGTTTTTACGAAATAAAGGCTCACAGAAAATATTTGAAAATAAGGAAACCTATCTGAAGAACATTTCCAAAGATGTATTAAATGCTACGGCATTTAGTTTTATCATTAGTGATTTGTTTCTCAATTTTCAGCAGTTCAGCTATCATGGCAAGACCTATCTTAAAGACCG
>ERZ724526.232-NODE-232-length-32727-cov-6.899578_pt1 | contig 32727 bp, 26 predicted proteins | sample MGYA00376059_ERZ724526 | MGnify/ENA primary metagenome ERZ724526 (study PRJEB28724, sample SAMN07190883) | activated sludge metagenome | isolation source: activated sludge of sewage treatment plant in Hong Hong | place: Hong Kong | collected 2016-03-17 ...
TGATGTCGGGCAGAACAAGATCAAGCGGATTCCGTTAATGGACCCTCTGCGCGGTACAGAAGCGCTGACGGGTGAGCTCTTCGCCCATGCGGAAACAGCAGCTGCGCTGCTCGAAAAACTATCAACCTGACTGCGACCATCACATGAATCGTATGCCCTTTCTTCCACACCACGACGGTTCGAGTTTCTTCGATTTTCTCACCCAGCATCACCCCGAATTAAGACCAGGCGTACACGATCTGGCGATGCCCCGCGCTACGCTTCCTCTAGACCTCGGCCGTCCAGGCGCCATCCCGGTGCCGCACGGAACGACGGTGCTGGCATTGAAGTATCGGGATGGGGCGATTATTGCCGGCGACCGGCGGGCGACGGAGGGGTTTCAGATTGCCGACCGGCGGATTGAAAAAGTGTTCCGCATCGATGAGTATTCCGCCATGGCTATTGCCGGTGCGGCCGGCCCCTGTATTGAAATGGCCAAGCTTTTTCAAACCGAGCTGGAGCATTACGAAAAGCTGGAGGGTGTCCAGCTCTCCTGCGAGGGCAAGGCCAACAAGCTGGGACAAATGGTGAAGGCCAATCTCCCGATGGTGTTTCAGGGGTTGGTCGTGATGCCGCTCTATGTCGGGTACGATGTGAAGCGAAAAGAAGGTCGTATCTTCAAATATGACATAACGGGTGGGCGGTACGAAGAGTCCGATCACCATTCCATCGGCTCCGGCGGTAAAGATGCACGCAATACCATGCGGGAACATTACCGGTCGGGGCTTGATGAAGAGGCTGCGCTCCGTGTGGGCCTGTTGGCCTTGTACAACGCGGCGGATGAAGACGTGGGAACGGGGGGGCCTGATCTCGTCCGGGGAATCTATCCAACGGCCAAGGTCGTCAGCGATGCCGGTATTACCGATGTGCCGGAATCACGTGTGCGTGCCCTATATGAAGCCATGATCGCAGAACGAAGGAGATCGTAATCGATGCCGTTGCCCTACTACGTCTCGCCTGAACAGATGATGCAGGATAAGGCGGAGTATGCCAAAAAAGGCATCGCCAAGGGACGTTCGATTATCGCCTTGGAGTATGTCGACGGCATTGTGCTGGCGGCCGACAATCCCAGTTCGTCTCTCCACAAGGTGTCGGAAGTGTATGATCGTATCGCATTTGCCGGGGCCGGCAAATATAGCGAATTCGAGCATCTCCGCAAGGCAGGGATACGGCACGCCGATCTGACCGGCTATATGTACAGCCGCGAAGATGTGAGTGCCCGGACTCTTTCCAACGCCTATTCACAAAGCCTGGGGACGGCCTTCAGCACGGACGTGAAGCCGCTCGAGGTGGAAATCCTAGTGGTGCAGGTCGGGGGCAACGGCCAGGCCAACGAAATCTTTCGCATCTCGTTCGACGGCAGCATCGTGGATGAGAAAAGTTTTGCGGTCATCGGCGGGCGATCAGAAGCCGTGCAGCAATATCTGCGCGAACATGCGACGCCGCAGCCACCGACGCTCAAAGATGGCCTCCGGCGCTGTCTCTCCGCCCTTGAGCAGGTCGCCACTCAGAAGATTCCTTCTGAAAACCTCGAGGTCGCGGTACTGGACAGAAACCGTCAGGGGCGAAAGTTCCGACGGCTCACCAGCGCCGATATCTCCCATCTGCTTGCCTAACGTTCATCCCTCAACATAGTCCATTGCGGTATGGCCGGTCATTGTCCGGTAATTTCCGATCGCGCGTGGACGACGAATGCTCACCGGAGTCTGTTGAAGCCACCCGCGTCAGGGTGTATCCTGACAGGAGTCGCACCGAGGGCATCCATCTCCATGCAACAACGAATTTTCGGCCTTGAAAACGAGTATGGTCTGATTTTCTCTCCCAACGGGAAGATCTACCTTCCGATGGAGAAAGTCCTGGGCTACATCTTTGAAGGGCTGATTCCGAACAGTTGGCCGTCGAACGCGTTTCTGGTCAACGGCGCGCGTTTCTATCAGGATACCGGCTGCCATCCCGAATACTCCACGCCTGAATGCGACAATATTCTGGACCTGGTGATTCACGATAAGGCCGGCGAGCGGTTGCTGGAAGCCTGTTTACCGGCGGCGGAGGAGCGGTTACGGGAAGAGGGGCTCTCCGGCGAAATCTATATCTTTAAGAACAATACCGACTCGCTCGGGAATACGTATGGGTGCCATGAAAATTATCTCATGCGCCGGGATGTGGATTTTTGGAAGGTGACCGAGCAGCTCATCCCGTTTTTTGTGACCCGGCAGATCTATTCTGGCGCGGGCAAGGTGTTGAAGGTTTCCGGCAAGCCGCAGTACTTCATTTCTCAACGCGCGCAGCATATCCACGAAAAGACGTCCTCCTCGACGACCTCTTCACGCAGTATCATCAATACCCGCGATGAGCCCCATGCCGATGCGGAGAAATACCGCCGGCTCCACATCATCGTGGGCGATTCCAACATGTCGGAATACGCCACCTATCTGAAGGTCGGCACTGCCACGCTGGTCTTATCGATGATCGAATCGGGTTTCTCCGTGACGGGCATGGAACTCGAGGATCCCGTCAAAGCCATCCGCGAAATCTCTCGCGATCCTACGCTGAACAAGAAGGTGAAGCTGGATGACGGGCGACAGATGACCGCGATCGAAATTCAGCGCGTCTATGTCAAGCGAGCCACAGAGTTTCTGGCCGCGCAGGATCACGATCCGGTTCTGGACGACGTGCTGGACAAATGGATCTCCGTGCTGGATCGGCTGGAAGACGACCCGATGCAGCTCGTGCATGAGGTCGATTGGGTGATGAAAAAACATCTGATCCAGTCGTATACGGACAAAAAGGATTGCGGGTGGGATGATCCCAGAGTGTTCCTGCTGGATTTGCAATTTCATGACGTGAAACGGACACGTGGGCTGTATTATTTAATGGAGAATCGTGGCATGGCAGCGCGGGTCGTGGAGGAAGAGGCGGTACAACGAGCCATGTCGGTCCCGCCACAGACTACCAGGGCGAAAGTCCGCGGTGACTTCATCCGGTTTGCACGCGCCAAGAATCGGTCGTATACGGTCGATTGGACCTATCTGAAACTGAACGGGTATTGGGAAGAGACGATTCTCTGTATGGACCCGTTCAGCGCAGTCAATCGGCGCGTTGAAGAATTATTGTCGCAGGTCTCCGGTGCGCGATTGTACCGATGAGACGGGTTGGTGGAGTGAATCGAGCCCACACCATGTCGTTCCTCGATCGCTTTCTCATCATCTCGGTCGTGCTGCTCGCCAGCGTGTTTCCTGTTGAGCTCTTCCCGAACACGGGGCCTGTTCCTCGCGGCGGAGACGGGCAATTCAGCGGCAAGCAGGGTCAGGTGGTCGTGGTGACCGTCCCGGAACTCAAGGAAGCCACCAGCGTCAAAGGAAAGTTCCTCGGTCGCACTGTAACCCTGTTCCCGAATCCCACCGCCGGAGGCACGGGCTACATCGGATTGCTCGGTATCGATCTGCAAGATGAACCGGGACCGCATGAGCTGACTATCGATGCGCAACTAGGCGAGCAAACCAGACATTTTTCGTATCAGGTGCTTGTCGTAAAGGAGAAGTTTGCCGTCGAGCATCTGAAACTGCCGAAAGATAAAGTCGATCTCGATGAGAAAGCGACCGCGCGCTGGAAGGCTGAGCAAGAGCAGGTTCGAAAGGCCTTAGCGGAAGAGTCTGCCATGCGACTCTGGCAGGCGGGGTTTATCGAGCCCGTTCACGGTAAACGGACCGGCATTTTTGGCAGTGTCCGGATTATGAATGGGCAACCCAGGAATCCACACAACGGAGAAGATATCGGCGCCCCGATGGGGACCGACGTCATGGCCAGCAATGACGGGGTTGTGCGGCTCGTCGTCGATCATATTTTTTCGGGGCGAGGCATCTTTGTCGATCATGGCCTCGGTCTTTACTCGATGTACTTTCACTTGTCGGAAGCGCTGGTCAACGAAGGGGATCTGGTAAAGGCCGGTCAAGTGATCGGGAAGGTGGGCGCCACAGGGCGGGCGACCGGTCCGCATCTCCACTGGGGGATGAAAGTCAACGGCGCTCGGGTGAACCCCTACGCGCTCCTCGAATTGCCCTTTCCGCAGAATCCCGCCGCGGACCGCCCGGTACTGGCGGCGCCAGCGGTCCCCGCTCAGGAAGAATTAGCTCCCACAGCAGTCGGTGGTGACGGCCGGTAGTCCGTCCCTCCAGTACGCCCCTCGTCGACTTCGTGGCTCTGATAACCCTTCAGGTTGAGTGCGACGACGTATCCCTGCAGCTTCCTTGTCGAGTCTGTGATTCCAGCGCTGAGGCCACGGCCTTGGTCAGCGACTCGGGCGTATACGGTTTCGGCAAAAAGGCCACCTGGGCATCGAATGTTTTGAGGAGTGTTTCATCGCGCCCTGAATAGCCGGACGTGAGGATGACTTTGATGTCCGGTTGGAGGGTTTGCAGTTCGTGAGCCAGCTGGGCGCCGCCCATGCCCGGCATCACCATATCTGTCACCAGTAGCGCAATGTGGCGTCCCTGCCGGCGCACCATTTCCAGCGCTTCCTCTCCGGAGCGGGCGGCCAGGACATGATAGTGCTGGGCAACAAGCACGGTATGGGCCAGACCTCTCACCATGTCGTTGTCTTCCACCAGTAGAATGGTTTCCGACTGTTCGCTCGTGACCTTGGGCTGCGTCACCGCGCGAGGAGCGCCGGTGTCTTCCTCCAGGCGCGGCAGGTAAATCGTGAAGCTGGTGCCTTTTCCCACCTCGCTCGTGATCCCCACGGTGCCGCTGCTTTGTCGAACAATCCCGTAGACCGTCGACAGTCCGAGCCCCGTCCCCTTGCCCAATTCCTTCGTGGTAAAAAACGGTTCGAAGACATGGGCCAATGTTTCGGCGCTCATTCCACACCCCGTATCACGAACGGACAGGGTTACATAAGGCCCAGGAGGAAGAGGATCAGGCCAGAATGGATCGGAGTGGGAGATCATCATTTCCCCGGTTTCCAATTCCAGCCGGCCGCCGTGGGGCATGGCATCCCGGGCATTGACGACCAGATTCATCACGACTTGTTCGATCTGCCCAGGATCGGCTTTGATTCGTCCCAACGTCGGGTCCAGGGTCAGGACGAGATGAATGTCTTCGCCGATGACCCGTTTCATGAGTTCGACGATATCGCTGACGCGCTCATTAAGGTTCAGGGACTGCCGTTCGACGACCTGATGGCGTGTGAAGGCCAGCAATTGGCGCGTCAGTCCGGTAGCCTTGTTGCCGGCTTCTCTGATTTGCGCCATGCCTCGTTGTGCCCGGGACGTCAGGCCCGGTTCGTCCATCAACAGTTCGGCCCAACTATTGATGATGGTGAGGAGGTTGTTGAAGTCGTGTGCCACGCCTCCCGCCATCCGTCCCAGGGCTTCCATTTTCTGCGCCTGGCGCAACTGTCGCTCCAGATCTTTCCGGTTGAGAAATTGGCTGATCATCGCGCCCAGCTCGGCAATTCGCTCCATGCGGGACACGGCAGGGTGCAGGACTTCGACCGTAAAAAACTCCATGATGCCCAGGATCTCTTTGCCGGTGTGGATCGGAAAGGCGATCGCTCCATGGAGGTCCGCCTCTCGCGCGGCATCATGCGCGGGGAAGTCGGCCTCATTCACAATATCCGGACTGAATGCCGGGGCGTCCGTTTTCCATGCCCGTCCAGCCATTCCCATGTCCTGTCTTAGGAACAAGGTGCGATAGGCCTGGGCGAAGTGCTCGGTCTGTTGCCCTGAGGGATGCCAGAGTGCATTGCAGCGTAGAACCGAGTGTTGAGTATCGACAAGCCACAGCGCACCCAATGTCCAGCCCTGAAGTTCGCACATCGCGCGCAGAATTTTTGGCACGGCCTCATTCAACGACACAGATTCTTCCAGCGCGAGGCCCACGGTGAGTTGAACGGCATGCATGGTTTCTGCTTGCCGGCGGTCGGAAATGTCGGTTTTTGCCCCGATCATCCGGTAGGGGGTGCCGGCATAGTTCCGGAGCACATAGCCATGGTCGATGACATACGCATAGGTGCCATCTGCTCTGCGAAAACGATATTCCGCCGTCCACAAGTTTTTGTCGGACTCCAGTGTATGGCTGAGGCCCGCAAGAATCGATTGGCGATCCTCCGGATGGATTTGGTCTGCCCACGCAATCCGTCCCGCTTCCCGCGCCTTCGCCCCTGAGCCGTAGACGGTTTGATAGGCATCGTTGAACCAGGTCTCCCCGGACGTAATGTCCCAATCCCAGATGCCGTCTCTGGTGGCAAGACAGGTGAGATGAAATCGCTCTTCGCTTTTCCGCAACGCCTGCTCTACGCGATGTCGCCCCATGGCATACCGGATGGCGCGTTTCAGCCCATCACCCGTTAATCGCCCTTTAACCAAATAATCCTGCGCCCCATGCAGAAGAGATTTCTCCGCCACGAGGTCATTGTCGAGTCCCGTCAGTACAATCACGGCCGCTTCATGAGCTTGGGCCCGCACGCGGACAAGCGTGTCCATTCCCTGGCTGTCCGGTAGCGACAGATCGACCAACACGGCGTCCGGAGAGCCTTCGGCAAGTTTCAGCAGGCCGGCTTCCAGACGGTCCGCCCAGGTGAGCAGGACATCCTGCGGTGAGTGCTCGCAGAGTGCCTCGCGAATCAATGCCGCGTCATCTTCATTGTCTTCGATCAGCAACACCTGCATGTGTTACCTCTTGAGCGTCGGAACCTTGGAGACGAGCGTCCAATAGAGTTCGAATTCTTTGACGACCGCGATGAAGCGGGTGAAGGTGACGGGCTTGCGAATATAGGAGCAGGCGCCTTTCTCGAACGAACGCACAATATCCTCTTCCCGCTCGCTGACCGTCAGGATGACGACGGGGATGGCACGAAATCGCGGGTCGGATTTGATTTCCTCCAACACCTCGAGCCCCGTCTTTTTCGGCATATTGATATCGAGGAGCACCATGCCGGGGAGCGGACATTGGCTGAACGAGCCTTCACCCCGGAGGTAGGCCATCGCCTCAGCCCCATCCCGGACGACGGCCACCCGGTTGGTCATGTTGACGGTTTCGAACGCCTCGCGGATGAGGAGAATGTCATCTTCATTGTCTTCAGCGATCAGAATATCGAACGGCCTCATCGTCATAGTCCTACCTCTTTCACAACCTGCCGGTTGATCCCGAATGTGATAAAAAAGTCCGATCCTCCTCCCTCACGGGGTAAGACCCAGGCGCGGCCTCCATGCCGCTCCGCCACTTGCCGGACGATGGCCAGACCGGCTCCGGTTCCTTCGATTTCCCGTCCCACCGCTCGCCGGAACAACTCAAAGATGCGCTCACGCTGGTCGGACGGAACCCCCGGTCCGCGGTCGCGTATGACCAGGCCGGAACATTCCGTCCCCTCAGCATCAATCTCGGTATGGGGAGCAATCTCGATATCCGGAGGTCTCCCGTCAGCGACAAACTTCAAGGCATTCGCCACCAGATTGTAGATGCCCTGGACGGCCCAGGTCGTATTGACCCGGAGCCGCGGCAACGGCGTGCACACCGTGATCGTGGCCCCGCTCTCTTTGATGCGGCTTTCCAGCCGTCGTAACACCTCTTGGACGAGCTGATGCGCGTCGATCTCGTCGACCGGTGGTTCCATGCGCTGGGCGCGGGAGAGGTCCAAAATGTCGGTGAGCAATTGGTCGAGCCGCTGTGTGGCGCGTACGATGCGGCGAAGAAAATCCTGTCCTTTCTCATCAAGCCGGCTCGCATAGCGTTCCTGCAGCAGAACCGAAAAACTTTCAATCGCGCGCAGCGGTTCCTTCAGATCGTGCGAGGTCACATAGAGCAGGGTCTCGAGATCCTTATTTTTCTTCAGGATCATCAATTCGGCTTGGCGCCGTTCGGTAATGTCCCGGTTCGTTTCGAGGACCAGGCTGCGACCCCCTGTTTTCATCAATCCCCAGCGGCTTTCCACGAGCACCTCCCGCCCGTCTTTGGTGCGGTGATGTAACTCGCCGGTCCAGGCTCCGGTCGCTTCCAATTCAGCACAAATGGTGTCGAAAGGGCATGGATAAGTACTTTTCAGCAGTGTGTGGCTGCTTCGTCCGATCGCTTCCGCACGGGTGTAGCCGTACAATTGTTCGCATCCCCGATTCCAATCCAGGATGCCCCGCTCAAAATCCCAGGTAAAAATCGGGTCATAGGACAGTTCAATGAGTCGGCGCTGTTGACTCAAGACTTCCTCGGCACGTTTGCGTTCCGTGATATCCCGGGCGATCGTCGACACCGCCGTCACCTCTCCGTTGGCATCGACTATGGGCGACACGGTCAAGGACACCTGGATGGGGTGGCCGTCTTTATGGAGACGCACGCTCTCGAATTGTTGGATGCGGATTCCCGCTGTGATCTGCTCGATGAGGATGGCTTCCTCCGCCCGGCGCTCTGGCGGGAGAATCCGGGAGACCGGCTGGCCGATAATCTCTTCGCTAGGATAGCCGAACATCAACTCCGCGCTTTTGTTCCAGGACAAGATCCGTCCATCCAAGCCCTTGCTCAGAACGGCATCGGATGATGATTCCACGATGGAAGCCAGTCTGGCCTGGATTTCCTGCGCTTGTTTGCGATCGTGGATGTCGGTGTAGGTCCCCACCCATTTTAGCAGGTGGCCATCGTGATCTCGGATGGGCGTCGCATGCGCATGGAACCAGCGGTAGATGCCATCCGCCCGCTTGAAGCGCAGTTCCGTATCCAGGGGCTGAATATGAGCCACGGAGTGGTGCCATTGCTCGGTAATTCTCGGGCGGTCTTCAGGATGAACGTGCTGGAGGCATCCGGTGCTGAAGGGCTCGTCTGCAGATCGTCCCGTATAATTTGCCCATCGAGGGCTGAGATAGTCGCAGGTGCCGTCAGGGAGGCAGGTCCAGATCGGCAGCGGCAGGGATTCGACAAGTTCGCGAAACCGGGTTTCGCTCGCAATCAGTGCCTGATGCATCTGTTTGCTTTGTGCCAGCTCCTGTTCCAAACGGCTGTTGGCTTCCTGAAGCGCAGCCGTGCGTTCTTCGACCAAGGCCTCGAGAGACTGATGACTCAGACGCAGGGCCTGGTCAGCGCGTTTGCGTTCCGTAATATCAATCAGCGTGGAGCGGCTTGACACGAACCGTCCGTCAGAGTCGGTCACGGCCGTGGCACTGAGCAGGACGGAGAATGTCGACCCGTTTTTTCGAATCAGCTCAAACTCCAAATCGTTGACGTAGCCATCCTTGATAAATTGCGGAAATCGCTCCTTGAACAGGCCGACACCCGCCGGCGTCATCACGTCCGTAAATCGGATTTTTCCAATCAGTTCTGATTTCGTATAGCCCAACCAGTCCACTTCGGTCCGGTTTATAGCAACAATGAGACCATTCGCATCGAGCGAATGGTAGCCGCAGGGCGCACGGTCATAGAGGTCCTGTACCTCTTCAGCAGTCTTCCTCAGCAACTGCGATCGGTCCAACAGGGCCTTGTGCTCTGCAGCCATTGTGGTGGACTTCAGCAGTTCGGAGGTCAAGCGCTTTTGTCGATCCACGACATAGGCGATGAGGGGAAAGAGAACAATGCTGAATGAACGGCTGACCTGTGGCAGCCAGGTAGGCACTCCCGGCACATCAGCAGACAACACATACGCCAGATACGTGAGCCCCGCGCAGCCGACGGCGACGGCGTGAGAACTCCAGGGATGAGGGGTCCAGGTGGTGAGAACAATGGGAAGGGTATACAGCACCCACCCGGGTATGCCCCGTGGGGTGAGGCAGTCCAACACAAACATGGCGCCGCACAATGCAGCAATGAACGCGCCTATGCCCAGTTCGCGAATGCGAGGCGTCAGCTTGTCGGTCATTAGCCCGTAGAGACCATTGCTGGTCATGGGGCTCCTGCTTTGTGGCGCACCGTGCCGTCGCTCAGATAGACAGAGAGCGATAGATCAATTGTCTAGTCAGTATGAGTAAGAGAAGTAAAATTCAATAGATGCGATATGCCCTAGTGCGATTCCTAGGTGTGAGAGTAAGGGCCGGAATCCGTTTTGCCGGGTGTGCATTGGGCGGCGGCAGCAAGGAACGACGGGTCAGAAATTCGTCTCGATGCTGGACGGGGTCTTGTTCAAGACGGTCGCGGCGGCTCTGGAGAGGGCGGCATCATGGGCATGATCGAGCGCATAGATGCGAAACTGGACCAGCCGGGTTGGAAGAAGGTCGAGAAACTCCTCTAACGGCTCGGTGGAGAGTCCTTTGGTGCCGGGATCGTAAACGAGCAGAGGAATCCCGCGCGTATCTTTCGGGTCCGGTCGTGGGTCCAGGGGGGCCATATCAACGCGGAACGGCAGGTCTCGTAACTTCGCCGGCAACGCGTTCTGAATCTGCTGCTGAAATTGCTCGTGGCTGGGAAAGTCCATGCCCCGCTCGATGCCCTTTTCTTTCAGTACCGTGCTGTACGCCATTTTCCATTTCACGTCGCGGCTGAGGATATGCGCCCATTCCTGGTGCAAGCGACGCAGGCTGCTCTGCCCGGCTTTTTTCCATCGTCGCACGTCTTCCAGTAACGACCAGTCGGTGAGCGTCAGGTACTCGTCCATATGTTTGGCTGGATTCGAGGGGAACAACAGCTTCATGGTATCGCCGAAGATATCGCGGAGATGAATGTCGATAGCCCTGGTCGTCCGGTGATAATACACGTTCGAGTATAAGTACATTCTCGTGTTCAAAAACATGTGCAGGGCCGGCAGGCCGGTTTTATGGATCGTGAAGCCCTTCTCGGTCACGATGGTGTAATGAATCAATCGCGTGAGGTCGACCGGTCCGACCGCCACGCCGCACATGTAGGCGTCGCGCAGCACATAGTCCAAATTGTCGGCGGTATAACTTCCTGAAATAACCGGTTGGAGCACATTGATCCAGCGGGGAATCTTTGAATTGTCCTTTCCCTTCTCCTTCAGGATGACATGCGCGATGTGATCCGGATTGAGTTCCTCGCCGCGATCGAACGGCCCCGACGGGCTACGTCGAATCTTTTTGATGAGCGGTCCGAGATGCTCCCGGACGATGATCTGTCCGAGCTTTTCATGCGAAAGGCCGAAGCCGTGCAGATAGTTGTCGTCGAAGAAATGGCAGAACGGGCCATGTCCGATGTCGTGGACGAGCGCGGTGATGCGCAGGAATTCTTCGACGAAGGCGGCAGAGGGAAGGTCGGGCACGGCGTTGCGCAAAAAGGGATACAGGTGTCGCGCGAATCGTCCGGCCACATGCATGGTGCCCAAAGAATGCACGAACCGCGTATGCTCCGCCGATGGATACACCCAGCGGGCGCTCTGGAGCTGATAAATGTAACGCAGCCGTTGAACCCAGGGAGAATCAATCAGGTCTTTTTCAGTTCGTTCTGATGGGTCTGGTGTCGCATAGGGCACGGTGAACGACACGTATTCGTGAATCGGATCGGCGATGAGGGCCGATCCGTCGTAGGGAGCCGGTGGAGTGGAGGATGGGAGTTTCATAGGGTCATGACCGACGAAGGATCTTAGCCCAGCCCTGAGGGCGGGGGCAAATGGGTGGCGCGTTCAACCGCTCTCGCACGGCGATATCTTGTGAGCAGCACATAGGCGATGGGGTACGCCAGCAGGCTGCCGGCGATGCTCAGGACCATTCCCCCGAGTACAAACGGCCAGGCATGTGGCGCTACCTGATGGTACAGGCCGGTGAATGACAAGTCGCTCCAGTCGAACGTAGGAAATTCTCGCATGCCGAGCAGGGTCGCGCCGGTCCAGTACGTCGCGCCGAGGATCGGAATGAGGGTCCAGGGATTATTGAGGAATGCTCCGGCGAGCAGCGCGACGACGTTCCAGCCGAACAGCCAGGCGCACAGGCCCACCATGATCATATGCAGGCCATACGCCGGCGAAAAGCCGATGAAGACGCCGACGGCAAAGGCCAGCGCGGTCCGATGCGGCGTTTCATCGAGATGCAGAATTTGGCGAAACAGCGATCGTACGTCGGCCATAAGTCGTCAGGTATCGGGCTCGTTACGTCGGCCTGCGAAAATGTTCGTAGCTGGTGAGTGGCAGGGGTCGTGTGGCGCCCGCGTCCGTCCTCAGTCGTAGACCGGCCGCCTTCGGCGTGATTGAACCGATACAGGTCATACGAAATCCGGTCTTCTTAACCAGTCGTTCAAACCGGAGCTGTTGTCCGCGAGGGACGGTAAACAGCAATTCATAATCCTCGCCTCCCTGAAGCGCGATCTCAACAGGGTCGAGGCCGCGAGCCATCGCATACGCTCGACAGGCTCGCGAAAGCGGCAGTGAACCGGCGATGATTTCGGCACCGACCCCGCTTTCCTCGCAGATATGACGAAGGTCACCAGTCAGGCCGTCTGAGAGATCGATGGCGGCCCCCGCGAGCCCATGTCGAACCAGCCACAGTCCCTCCGCGATGCGAGCCGACGGACGGTGATGCCGGCCCAGCAGAAACCGAGCATCTGTCGGTCGCAGTTTCGGCCGCCGCCGCGATGTCAGGAGATCAAGGCCGGCACGGGAGTCTCCCAGTGTTCCGGTGACATAAATCAGATCGCCGATGCGTGCGCTGCTACGTAGTAGCGCCTGGCGTGGTTTCACGACACCGGTGAGCGTGATGTTGAGAAACAGTCCTGTCTTGGAGGCAGACGTGTCACCGCCGACGAGGCGCACCCGATAGGGAGCATCGGCCTCCGTCATGCCGCGGTAGAGTTGTTGAATCTGCGTCGTCGAGCAGGCCCGCGGGATCGCAATTGAGACCAGCATAAACCGTGGCGTGCCGCCCATTGCGGCGATATCGCTGAGATTGGCGATGGCGGCGCGGTAGCCGATATCCCGGAAGGAGGAGGTCGTAGGATCAAAATGCACCCCCTCCGCCAGGAGATCCGTGGTGATGAGGGTCCATTCAGTTGACGATGTTTTGAGGATCGCGGTGTCGTCGCCGATCCCTTTGAAGACTTGCGGATCCGGTTGGGCAGCCTGAGCCCGCAGTTTTCGGATCAGGCCGAACTCACTCTGCACGGTGCTGGCCCGGCGGGTTCGGCCTGGCGGCATTACTCCACCTTCTTCCAGGCCGATTGCCGTACCACATATTCAGGGCTGGCAGCAGCAGTCCTCATGCAACGCGGGTTACAGAGACAGTGAGCGGGTGGTCCCTGTCAACGCACGCCTGCGGCGTGGCGAGGCGGCTGCTTTTCGCTTGGAGGCCGTCACGGGCGAGGGTTTCTTCAGCGGCGTTTTCGGTGCCCCAGCCGTAGCTTTACGCGAGGGAGCCCGCCGCAGGGCTGCCTTGATGACATCGTCCACCGTATCGACGAAGATCAATTCAATCCCTTTCAGGATATGTTTGGGGATCTCCTCCAAGTCCTTCTTGTTGCGTTTGGGCAGGGCAACGGTGGAAAGTTTGGCCCGTTTGGCTGCGAGGATTTTTTCTTTCAAGCCTCCGATCGGCAACACCCGCCCGCGGAGCGTAATTTCTCCGGTCATGGCAAGATCGCGCCGCACGGGGATTTGCGCCAGGGCGGACGCGATGGCCGTGGCCATCGTGATTCCGGCAGAGGGACCGTCTTTCGGTGTCGCGCCGGCCGGCACGTGGATATGGATGTCGTTTTTCGCGAAAAGGTCGGGGCTGATGCCAAGCGTCTTCTCGCGCGACCGCACGTAACTGAGTGCAGCTTGGGCCGACTCTTTCATGACATCGCCGAGATGGCCGGTCAGCGTGAGCTGACCCTTGCCCTTCATGACGGTCGCTTCGATGTAGAGGACATCTCCGCCGCTCTCGGTCCAGGCCAGACCGGTGGCGACGCCGATTTCGTCCTTCTCAAGTTCCGCCTCGGGAATGAATTTCGCCACGCCCAAATACTTGTTCAGGTTGGTCTGATCGATGGCATGGCATTCAGCCTTGCCTTCGGCCACCTTCTTGGCCACCTTCCGCATGAGGTTGGCCACTTCACGCTCCAGATTGCGGACGCCGGCCTCGCGCGTGTAATGGGAGATGACATGGCGAATCGCCGTCTCTGAAACGCGGATATGTTTCTCGGTAATCCCATGCTCGTTCATCTGGCGAGGAATGAGGTATTTCTGCGCAATCCCGAGCTTTTCCTCTTCCGTGTATCCGGGAATATCGATGACTTCCATACGATCCCGGAGAGCAGGAAGAATCGGATCCATTAAGTTGGCCGTCGTGACGAACATGACTTCCGTCAAGTCAAACGGCACGCCGAGATAGTGGTCGGTGAACGTGCTGTTCTGCTCAGGGTCCAGCACTTCCAGGAGCGCCGCCGAGGGGTCGCCACGAAAATCCATGCCGACCTTATCGACTTCGTCGAGCATGAAGACCGGGTTGTTCGTGCCCGCTTGTTTCATGCCTTGAATGATCCGTCCCGGCAGCGCGCCGACGTAGGTCCGGCGATGGCCGCGGATTTCGGCTTCGTCCCGCACTCCTCCCAGGCTGATTCTGACGAATTCGCGGCCCAGCGCCCGCGCGATCGATTTTCCCAGCGATGTTTTGCCGACCCCGGGAGGGCCCACGAAGCACAGAATCGGCCCCTTCATTTTTTCTTTCAGCTTGCGCACGGCCAGATACTCGACGATGCGCTCCTTCACCTTTTCCAGATCGTAGTGGTCCTCGTTCAGGACCTTCATCGCAGCCTTCAGGTCGAGATTGTCCTTGCTCTTTTTATTCCAGGGCAGCTCGACCATCCATTCCAGATAGGTGCGGACTGTGGCCGATTCGGCCGTGTCCGGATGCATTTTCTCCAGCCGCTTGAGCTGCTTTTCAGTCTCCTTGAGCACCTTCTCGGGCATCTTGGCGTCTTTGATGCGCTTGCGGAATTCGGCCACTTCCTCCGCCCGCTCGTCCAATTCGCCCAGTTCTTTTTGGATGGCTTTCAGCTGCTCGCGCAGGAAATATTCCCGCTGGGTCTTGTCCATCTCGCCTTTGGCCTGCGCCTGAATTTTCTGCTGCATCGAGAGGACATCGATTTCTTTCGCGAGGATTTCGCTGATCTGCCGTAGCCGCTGGATCGGGTCCACGATTTCCAGCACCGCCTGGGTGATGTCGACTTTCAGCCCCAGGTTGGAGGCCACCATATCGGCGAGGCGTCCCGGATCCTCCAGGTTTTCGATCACGACCATCACGTCCGGAATCAGGACCTTGCCGAGGCTGACGATCTTTTCGATCTGCTCCTTGACGGTGCGCATAACCGCCTCGGTCTCCAAGGTGGAGCCGGGCTGCTTCGTCTCGACAAGTTTTTCAATTTTGACGGAGTAGTAGGGGTCGTTCTGGATATATTGTTCGATCCGTCCCTTGGCGAGGCCTTGCACCAGGATCTTGATCCGCTCATCGGGCAGCTTGAGCATCCGCATGATGATGCCCACTGTTCCCACCGAATGAATGTCCTCCGGTTGCGGGTTTTCCACATCCAGGGATTTTTGTGTCGCCAGGAACAGCATCCGGTTCCCCGCCAGCGCCGCCTCGATCGCCTTGATCGACATTTCGCGGCCGACGAACAGGGGGAGCACCATGTAGGGAAAGACGACGATGTCTCGGACGGGGAGGAGTGGAAGCTGATCGGGCGGTTCGAGGTTCTGATTGCTCGAAAAATCTTGTTCTACTGCTTCAGCCATGAGGCTCCAGTCTGCTGGTGTATGGTCTCAGTGACGATGTCGTGCGAGGGCACGGTTCGGGTGACGGTGATCCATCATGCCCGGGGCTAGGTTGTCGCGCGCCCTCGACCCGGGCCGCGGCGACGGACGTCGGCGGTAGTCGGTCGGAGTCGCTGCTGCAGAAAATCGCCGAATGCAGGTCCCAAGGACGGGTTCTTCAGGGCCAATTCCACCGTGGCGATGAGAAATCCGAGTTTGTCGCCGGCATCATGCCGCTGTCCTTCGACTTCGTGCGCGAACATCGGCGTGTTCTTCACGAGTTGCCGCAGGGCATCCGTCAATTGGATTTCTCCGTTCTTGCCCGGAGGGGTCTTGCGGAGGATCGGGAAAATTTCAGGTGGCAGCACATACCGTCCGATGACGGCCAGATTCGACGGGGCATCGGCGGGCGCAGGTTTTTCAACGAGGTCTTCCACCCGGTGCAGACCGCTGCGCACCTTGCGGGCCGAGATGATGCCGTACCGGCTGACTTCCTGCTGCGGCACTTCCTGCACGCCGAGCACGGCGCCTTTGCGCTGCTTGTAGATATGGATCAATTGCGCGAGACCGGGAACCGCCGCATCGATGATCTCGTCACCCAGGATGACGGCGAACGGTTCATCGCCGATCAGATGCTGCGCGCACAAGACGGCATGACCCAGCCCCATGGCTTCCGGCTGGCGGACGTAGCAGAAGTTCGCCAGATTGGAAATGTGCCGCATCTGGTTGAGGACCTGCCCTTTGCCGCTGCCCTTGAGATTTTCTTCGAGTTCAAGGGAACGATCGAAGTGATCTTCGATCGCGCGCTTGCCTCGCCCCGTGATCACGATGATGTCTTCGATGCCCGACGCGACCGCTTCTTCGACGACGTACTGAATCAGCGGTTTGTCGACCAGCGGCAGCATCTCTTTCGGGGAGGCTTTAGTGGCGGGAAGGAAGCGTGTGCCCAGTCCGGCAGCGGGAATAATCGCTTTACGTACGTCTGTTCTTGTCATAACGGCGATAGTATGTGATGGGGTACATGAAGTCAAGATTTCGTCGGCTCTTTTCGATCGCTGCCGGCGCGCCGCCGCGCAGGGAAACTCCTTTACATTGAAAAATGTGGTCAATATAATCCGAGAGTTTTTCTGCAGACGTGCGGTGGTGCTGCAACGAACGCGGCGCATCGGTGACTCTTATGACGACAGTTCGCGTCCCTTCGCCCGACCATCGGTTCGCGGCAAGACACGCGGCATGGCATGTGACGATCTCTCATCCTGAAGGTCGAACGAACCAGTGCTTGCTCTCCCAGACGGTACGGAAGGATTACGGTGACCAAGTCGGGAGGCAGGCGGTGGGTGCCGATTCTCGTCCTTGTCCTGGCGGCGCTGTTCGCGATCGGCGAAGCAGAGTGGGTGCGAGCCCAAGTCAGTGCCCCGCTGGTCAATTCCGTCACCATCCGTGGTCAAAAACGCATTGAACTGCAGGCGATCCAGGGGCGTCTCACCCTCAAGGCCAACGATCGGTTTACTCCTGACGCGCTCCGGGAACAGGTCAAGATTCTCTACGGAACCGGCTACTTCGAGGATGTGCAGGTGGAAACGGAGACGGCCGATGGCGGCGTCGCCGTCGGATTCATCGTCCGTGAGAAACCCTTCATTACCGAGATTGTGTTCGATGGCAACGAGGAATTGAGCGACGACAAGCTCAAGGAAAAAATCACGATCAAAAGCCAAACCTTTCTCGACCAGCAGCAGGCGAAAGAGAGCGCAGAGAAGATCCGCCTCGCGTACCAGGAAGACGGCTTCTACAATTGCCAGGTCATTCCGGTGATTCAAGCCGTCGATGAGGATCGCAAACGGCTGACCTATTTCATCAAGGAAGGCACCAAAGCGAAAGTCCGACGGATCAATTTCGAAGGCATGCGCGCGGTGACCAAAGAAGAAGTCTTTAAAGTGACGGCCACGCGCGAGTGGATTCCCTGGTACGGCCTGGTGACGCAACTGAAACTGCCGTCGCTGCTGTCGGATGCCGGTGTCTTGAAGCGCGAGGAGTTGGGCAACGATATCGAACGTATCCGCGAAGTCTATTTGAACAAAGGCTACTTGAACGTGCAGATCAGCCAGCCGACGCTGGAACTGAGCGACGACAAGAAGTGGTTCGAAATCAGCTATTCGGTCGTCGAAGGGGAGCCGTTCATCGTGCAGGAAGTCGGGTTCCGCGGCAACACGGTCTTCGAGGATCATGAATTGCGTGAAGGTTTGGGAATCCGCCCGGGCGAAATCTTTCAACGGGCCAAGATCCGCGGCGAAATCACGCGCATTACCGATCTCTATGGCGCGAAGGGGTATGTCTTTGCCGATGTCGTGCCCAACGTGACGCCGGACAACAATGCGCGCACCGCGACGATCACCCTCAACGTCAAAGAGGGCGAGATGATGCGGATCCGCGAGATCCATGTCACCGGCAACGACAAAACGCGCGACAATGTCGTACGCCGGGAACTGCGCCTGGATGAGCAGGACGTCATCGATACGCTGGCCTTGAAACGCAGCTTTCAGCGATTGAACAACCTCAACTTTTTCGAAACGGTGGAAATTCTTCCTCAGCAGGTTGATGTCGACAAGGTCGATCTCAATGTGAAGGTCAAAGAAAAACCTACCGGCCAGTTCAGCATCGGCGGCGGATTCAGCACTCTCGATAAACTCGTCGCGATTGCGGACATCACGGAAGGCAACCTGGGTGGGAACGGCTGGTTGGGGCGTATCCGCGGGCAATTGGGGCAGCAGCGGTCCTTGGGACTCGTGACGTTCCGGAATCCCTACGTGAACGATTCGTACAATGCCCTTCAGCTCGATATTTACCGGTCCATGACCAACTATATTTCCTACTTCGAGTCCAAGTCCGGAGCCAGCGCCACGTGGAGCCGATGGCTGTCGGAGTATGTCAATGGAAGCATCAGTCTCTTCGGCGAGCAGCTCAAGTACAGCGATCCGCAAGAAGGGTTGTGCCCGGATCTGATTCCGCTGATCTGCCGCCAGCTCGGGACGCAATCGTCCACCGGGTTCCGTACGTCGTTGTTCCGTGACACGCGTGACTATTATCTCGATCCTCGCACCGGATGGCGCTTGAGCGTCGGTGCCGACTACGGAACACCCGCGCTCGGAGGATCGAACCATTTCTATAAAGTGTATTTCGACGTCATCAAGTACACCCCGCTGGTCTATGACACGCGGTTCTCGGTACATGTCCGATACGGGCAGACAGAGGGGATCGGGGGCCGGCCCATTCCCCTCACCGAGCGGTTCTTCGTCGGAGGCATCAATACGATGCGCGGATTCGTGTTCGGCCGTGCAGGTCCCGTGACGCCATCGGGCTCGCTCCTGGGTTCCGCCAAGGAGCTCATTTTTAACAACGACTTTATCTTTACGATTTCGTCCGAGGCGAAGTTGAACGGGGTGTTCTTCTTCGATTACGGAAACGGATTCGACGACAACGAGCCGGTGCAGTTTAATAAGTTGCGGAGTGCGGCGGGATTTGAAGCCAGGTGGATTTCTCCGTTCGGGCCCTTGCGCGCGGCGTACGGAATCAACCTCGATCCCCGGCCGACCGAGCGTATGGGCGTCTTTGAGTTTACGATCGGATCGTTGTTCTGATGCAGGTTCTGTGGCGCGGGTGTAGGAAAGGAATTGAGCGCATGCGTGGACTGGTAGGCTGGAAAAGCGTGCGAGGAGCCGGATGGAATGGACTCTGCCTGGCGCTTCTGGCCGTCACGCTGCTGGTCGGCGGATGCCGCTCGAATCCCTCGACGGTACCGACGTCCACACGCATCGGTGTGGTGGATCCTCAGCGTATTCTGGGCGAAACCAACGCCGGGAAACGAGCGAAGGACATGTTGGCCTCCTTCGCCAAGAATCGGCAGGCGCTGATCGAGCTCGAAGAAAAAGAACTTCGCCGGATGGAAGAAGACTTCGTCAAGCAAGGCAGCGTGCTCAGCGCGACTGCCAAACGTGAACGGGAAGAGCAGTTCCGGCGCCGGATGGCTGAATATCAGCAGAAAGTCACTGATCTGAACCGCGAAGTGCAGGACAAGCAGAAGGAAGTCTTGGACGGATTCCGGGATAAGATCGAATCCCTGTCGGCCAAGGTAGCCAAGCGATTGGAACTGCAGGCTATCTTCGACCGCGGGCGCGGAGGACCGACCCTTTATTTTGATGAGGCGGTGGATGTGTCGTCGCAGTTGATCGAGGAGTTCAACAAAACGTATCCATGAGAGGGAATCCATGAACGTACGTAACTGGATGGCGGCCGGTGTTCTACAAGTCCTTGTGGCCTGGGGGGCGCAGCCGGTCTTGGCTGCCGATCACCTCAAGGTGGCCATGATGGATCAGCAACAGGTCATCGAGCGCAGCGTCGCCGGGAAACGCGCCTTAGAGGAACTGAAGAGTTATTCCACGACGCGCCAGAAGATCATCGATTCCGACGACCAGGAATTGAAGGATCTGGAAAAGGGCATGCAGGACGCCTCCATGTCGGAGGATGCGCGCAAGGAAAAGCAAGAGCACTTCAGGACGAAACTGGAGGCCTACCAGCGCCGCATTCAGGACTTCAATCGCGAGGTGCAGGAAAAGCAGCGCGGCATGGTGGCGGAGTATGCCCAGAAGATTCAAGCCGCTGCAGCGGCGGTCGCGCAGAAGGAAGGCTATACGGCTGTCCTGGACAAGGGCAGCGAGTCGACGGTGAAGATCGTGATCTACAGTCACCCGTCGGTCGATCTGACGGAACAGATCATCAAGGAATTCGATCGGCAGAACAAGTAACCGTCGATCGTAATCGTCTACGCAACACAGGAGGCGGGGCTGATGTCAGTGATGGACAACGTTGAGATTCAATCGATCCTTCCCCACCGGTATCCGTTTTTGTTGGTCGACCGCATTCGCGAACTCGATCCTGATCGCCGGATTGTGGGTATCAAAAATGTCACGATCAATGAGCCGTTTTTTCAGGGGCACTTCCCGGGGCGTCCGGTCATGCCGGGCGTGCTGATCCTCGAAGCGTTAGCCCAGGTCGGCGGCGTGCTTGCGTTCAAATCGCTCGGTGCAGTGGGGCGACCGGTCGTGTATTTGACCGGAATCGACGGGGCGAAGTTCCGCAAGCCTGTCGTGCCCGGCGATATTCTGCGATTGGAGGTCGACGTGCTCAAGAAACGTGCTCCATTCTGGAAGATGCAGGGCAAAGCCTTTGTCGATACCGAGTTGGTCTGCGAAGCGGAAGTCACGGCCATGGTGATGGACGAAAAGGCGGCCGGCGAGAAGGCCGCGGGGTAGAGGCGCAGTTTCCCCACCCACCGGCGGGGAGTGTAGGGAACCACAGGCTGTGTACACGCTGTTCAGCGAGATTATGCGCATGCTGACCGGTGTTTCGGCGGCCTGCCAGAGGGCGAGGAGGTGTGAGTGAAGATTCATCCGACCGCGGTGATCCATCCGAAAGCGGTGCTCGCAGATGACGTGGAAGTCGGGGCGTATTCCGTCGTCGGTGAACACGTCACGATCGGTGCCGGTACGCGTGTGTTGTCTCATGTGTCGATCGACGGGTGGACCGATATCGGCGAGCGGTGCGAACTGCATCCCTTCGTATCGGTGGGCGGGCCGCCTCAACACATGCAGTACAAAGGCGAGCCGACGAAGGTCGTGATCGGTCACGATAACATTCTGCGGGAGTATGTGACGGTCAATCGGGCTACTGTTCAGGGGGGCGGTGTCACCACCGTGGGCCATTCCAATTTCTTGATGGCCTATGTCCATGTCGCGCACGATTGCCATCTCGGTAATCATCTCATTCTGGCGAATGCGGCGAGTCTGGCCGGGCACATTTCCATTGGCGACCATGCCATTATCGGCGGGCTCTCCGGCATTCACCAATTCGTACGTATCGGTGCCTACGCCATGGTTGGGGGTTGTTGCGCGCTCGGCCAGGACCTCCCGCCGTTCATGCGAGCGGCCGGTGGCTACCGCGCCCGCATGTATGGATTGAACTCGATCGGGCTGCGCCGGCATGGATTCTCGGCCGAACGGATTGCGGCGTTGAAGAAGGCTTATGAGGTACTGTTTCGCTCCGGGCATCGTGTGGCGGAAGCGGTCAAACTGGCGCGGGAGCAGTTCGGTGCGAGCCAGGATGTTCTGCAAGTCGCCGACTTCATGCAAGGGACGAAACGGGGCATTTGCCGGTCGGTGGGCAAAGATCAGGAAGGCGAAGAGGAATAACAAGGGTGGGCGGACGTGCAGCGCATGACAGTCAGGCGCCCGAGGGCCAGCGGATCGGACTGATCGCGGGCAACGGCCGGTTTCCGATCATCTTTGCCGACAATGCGAAACGCCTCGGGTACTCCGTCTTTGCGGTGGCGCATGAAGGGGAAACCGATCCGGAATTGGCCCAGCACGTCGACAACATCCATTGGATCAAGATCGGGCAATTCGGCAAGTTGATCGACGCGCTCAAGGGCGACGGAGTCCAGCAGGCCGTCATGTTGGGCGGCATCAAGAAAACGCACGTCTTTACCACGGTCCGTCCGGACTTCCGCGCGTTGGCGCTGGCGGCCAAATTGATTCATCTGAAGGACGACGACATTCTTCGCCGCGTTGCCGAGGAGATCGAACAGGAAGGCATTCGAATCTGCGAATCAACCTTCGGCCTGCAAGGGATTCTCGTCGAAGCGGGCACGTTGACACGGCGCGAGCCGAGTAAAAAGGAATGGGAAGACATCCGTTACGGCTGGGATGTCGGCAAGCAGATCGGCGCGTTGGATATCGGCCAGTGCGTCGTGGTGAAGGATCGTGTGATCGTCGCCGTCGAAGCCGTGGAGGGCACGGACGGAGCGATTCGTCGAGGTGGTGAATTGGCACAGGGGGGAGCGGTGGTCGTCAAGCGCTGCAAACCTCAGCAGGATCTCCGCTTCGATCTTCCCGCCGTGGGCCCGCGCACGATCGAAGTGATGGAAGCCGTCAAAGCCTCCGTGCTGGCACTGGAAGCCGGACGCGGCATTCTGCTGGATCGCGACGACACGATTGCGAAGGCGAACCGCGCAGGGATCGCTATCGTCGGGATGACATGAAGGCACACGCGATGGATGCAGAAGCCGGCCTCGTCAGACAGGAGAAGGCACGATGACGGCGCTTCGTGCCGGGGTGATCGGCGTCGGCCATCTCGGGCAGCACCATGCGAGGCATTATGCAACGCTCCCCGGCGTCACGCTGGCCGGTGTGTATGATGCGTCGCCGGACCGCGCCAAGCTGATCGCCGAGCGTCATGGCGTGCAGGCCTGGACGAATCTCGGCGAGGTGCTCACGCAGGTCGACCTCGTCAGCGTTGCAGCCCCGACCTCTGCCCATTTCGCGGCGGCCAAGGCCTGCCTGGAAGCCGGCAAACATGTCCTGGTGGAAAAGCCGATTGCCGTGACCTCCGCCGAGGCCCACGAACTCGTCGAATTGGCCGCCCGGCGCGGATGCCTGCTGCAGGTGGGACATAGTGAGCGATTCAACCCGATCATGCAGCGCATGCGTGCGTCTATCGAACGTCCGGCCTTCATCGAAGGCCATCGGCTGAGCGCGTTCGGCGAACGGGGCACCGACGTCGATGTGGTGCTCGATCTCATGATTCACGATCTGGATCTCGTGCTGTCGTTTCAGCCCGGTCCGGTGGAGGAAGTCCGCGCCGCCGGCGTGCCCGTGCTCTCCTCCAATATCGATATCGCCAATGCCCGTATCGCGTTTGCGAGCGGATGCGTGGCGAATCTGACGGCGAGCCGCGTCTCCACGAACAAGATGCGCCGGTTGCGATTCTTTCAACGCGACCGTTATGTCTCGATCGATTTTCAATCCCGTCAGGCGATGGTCTCGCGGCGGGTGCAGGGCACTGGGCCGAGGCCGACGATCGATGTGGAAACGTTCCAGGCCGGGGACGAGGAGCCGTTGCGGCTGGAACTGGAATCCTTCATCCATGCCGTGGCCACGGGATCGCGTCCTGTCGTGTCTGGTGAGGACGGCGAGGCCGCGCTCAACCTGGCTGGCCGGGTGTTGGACGCCATTGGTCAATTCACGCAGCGCCATTCCGCCGGCGACGTCTCTGCGGCGGCATTCGGCCATGACAGTCTCTAGGGGGGCCACGTCGATGTTGGTCCGCCTGAGCAGAGCGACATGCCACGTATCTTAATCGTGACCGGAGAGGCCTCCGGCGATCTCCACGGAGCCCATTTGGTCAAGGCATTGAAGGAGCTGGCTCCGTCGCTCCAGATCGTGGGAATCGGGGGTGCCTCCATGCGGGCGGCCGGCGCGGAGCTGGTGAAGGATATTCCTCAATTGGATGTCATGGGACTCATCGGTCTGTCTGCGGTGAAGGCCATGCTGCAGAGGATTTCCCGCATCCGCGCATTGATCAAACGGGAGCGTTGGGATCTCGTGGTCCTGATCGACAATCCCGGACTGAACTTCCATTTTGCCCGGGTCGCCCGAGCCTGCCGCCTGAAGGTTGTCTACTACATTGCGCCCCAAGTGTGGGCCTGGCGGCGTGGCCGGATGCGGTGGATTCAGCAGCGGGTCGACCATGTCCTTGCGATTCTGCCGTTTGAGGAACCGCTCTATAAGAAGGCCGGCGTGCGCTGCACCTTTGTCGGTAATCCGATTCTCGACGAAGTGGCCTCAACGTACGACCGGGAGGCGTTGCGCCGCCAATTCGAGCTGTCGGATGCGGGGCCGGTTATCGGGCTTTTTCCTGGCAGCCGCAAAGCCGAATTGCTGGAACATGTCCCCCTGCTGATCGAGACGGTGAAGCGGCTCGCGCAACGCCACCCCACCATGCAATTTATTCTGGCGCAAGCGTCATCGGTGCAGGACCAGTTTTTGGCGGATCTCTTGAAGGACAGTCCGGTTCCCATCAAAGTCTTGCGTAACCAGGCAAGCGAAGTGATGGCTGCGTCGGATCTGCTCGTCGTCAAATCGGGAACCTCTACATTGCAGGCAGCGGTGGTGGGAACGCCGATGATTTTGTTTTATCGTGCCCCCTCCTGGGTGACGTATCGATTGGCGCGCCTGTTGATCCGGGTGCCCTGGATCGGGCTGGCCAATCTGGTCGCAGACCGGGGAATCGTCCCTGAGCTGATTCATGACGAAGCTACACCGGAACGCTTGGCTCAAGAGACCGAACGGCTGCTGGCGGATCCTCGCGCCTATGCGGAGATGAAGGCCGCCCTGTTGTCTGTGCGGCAGGCGTTAGGCACGCCGGGGGCCTCCCGACGAGCTGCCGAAGCCGTGCTCGCTGAGTGCCGATCATGAAACACTATCTGCGCCTCCTCGCATATCTGAACCCCTATCGATTCCGCTTGGGCGCCGCATTCGTGTGCGCGCTGCTCGTGGCCGGCTTGTCCGCCGCTTATGCCTGGCTGGTACGTCCCGTGCTCGATGGCCTGTTCATCAGCAAAGATGAAAGCCTGCTCCTCGTCCTCCCGGTGGCAATTTTGCTCGTGGCGGTGCTCAAAGGCGTGTTCAACTACGGTCAAAACTATCTGATGAATTATGTCGGCAATCAGGTGATCGGCGACATCAGAGAGCAACTCTTCTCCAAATTGGTTCGCTTGCCTGTCCACTTTCACGATACAAATACGTCAGGACGGCTGGTCTCGCGGGTCATCAACGATGTGAATCAGATGGCCAATGCCGTCGCCGGGGTGTTGAAGGATCTGTTTCAGCAGGGGCTGACGTTTCTGGCGATGATCGGGGTGATCATCTATCAGAACTGGAAGTTGGCCATGGTGTCCATGATCGTGGTGCCGCTGTCCGTGGTCACGATGGCGCGGATGGGCAAAAAGTTGCGAGGACTCGCCACACGCGGACAGGAACGTATGGGAGACATGGCGTCGACTCTTCAGGAAGCCCTGGCCGGTATCCGGATGGTCAAATCCTTCGGCCGGGAGGAAGACGAGGCCAAGCGTTTTCGTCAGAGCAACGACGCGTTCATCCATACCACAATGAAAGCGATTCAGGTTTCTTCCCTGGGTTCCTCCCATATGGAAGTGATCGGCGTGCTCGGGGTGGCGGGGATCATCTGGTACGGCGGCTATCTGGTGATTCACGATGAAATGACTCCCGGCGCCTTCTTTTCCTTCCTGGCCGCCATGTTCATGGCCTACACGCCCATCCGACGATTGTCAGGCGCGAACAACACGGTGCAGCAGGCCCTCGCGGCTGCAGAGCGCGTCTTTGACGTGCTGGATCTGCCGACGGAACAAGTGGCCAATGGCGGGCAGACGGAGTTGCCGCAAATTTCCCGTTCGCTCGAATTCCGGCAGGTCGCCTTTCAGTATGAAGGGCAGGGGGATGCGGCCCTCAAAGCCATCGATTTGACGATACGGGCGGGCGAGGTCATTGCGCTCGTGGGCAGCAGCGGCAGTGGAAAGACCACGTTGGTGAGTTTGCTCCCGAGATTCTACGATCCCAGTGGCGGGCAGATTCTGATCGACGGTGTGGACATCCGGAACTGCACACTGCAATCGGTGCGTGGACAAATTGGAATCGTGTCGCAGGAAGTGGTGCTGTTCGACGATACAGTGCGCAATAACATCGGGTATGGGCGGCAGGGGGCCACGATCGACGACGTCATGCAGGCCGCGAAGCTGGCCTACGCACATGACTTTATCAGCCGCATGCCGGACGGCTACGAGACGTTGATCGGAGAGCGCGGGCTCAAATTATCCGGCGGCGAGCGCCAGCGCCTGGCGATTGCCAGGGCGATTCTGCGCGACCCTCCCATTTTGGTGCTGGATGAGGCAACGTCGGCGTTGGATACGCAATCGGAGCGCATCGTGCAGATGGCCCTATCCAACCTGATGCGGAACCGAACGACCCTGGTGGTCGCGCACCGGCTGTCGACCATTCAGAATGCCGATCGTATTGTGGTGCTCGACCGCGGGACGGTCGCGGAAATCGGGACGCATGACGAATTGCTGCGCAAAGGCGGCCTGTATAAGCGCCTGCATGCGATGCAGTTTGCCGATGCGCTGCCGCAGTAATCGAAGGATCGAGGGTGACGTGGTGAGCGACTCCATGACGAACAGGTCTCCGGCAGCCCCGCAGCCGAAACAGGCCCTGACGAAGCGTCTCACCAATGCACTCAAGCTCGCGGTGGTGCCGCCTGTCGGCTATGCTGTGATTCGGCTCCTGCAACGCACGATGGGCTGGAGGACAGAGGGCAGGGAACATGTGTCCCGGATATTCGCGCAGGGCCAGCAGGCGATTCTCGCGTTTTGGCATGCGCAGCAGCTGATGATGCCGCTGGCCATTCCCGGTCTCAAAGCGCATATCCTGATCAGCCAGCACCGGGACGGTGAATTGATCTGCCGGATCGTGGCGCGTTTCGGATTGGATGCGGTGCGTGGTTCCAGTACCAGAGGTGGCGCGGAAGCCTTTCGCCGGCTGGTTCGCCTCGGACGGTCGGGCGGCAACCTGGTCCTGACGCCGGATGGCCCGAAGGGGCCGAGGCAGGTCGCCAAGGTGGGCGTGGTGCAGTTGGCGAGGGCGACAGGTCTACCCATTGTCCCCATGGCTTTCGGTTGCTCAAAAAAAAACTCTTCGCGAGCTGGGACCGGTTCATCATGCCCTATCCATTCTCGCAGGGGATCTTCCTCATCGGGGCACCGATTGCAGTCCCGCCGGATGCATCCGCTGAAGACCTGGAGCGCCTGCGCGGGGAGTTGGAAGCGACCCTGAACCGCATGACGATCGAGGCCGATGCGGCGGCCCGGCAGGGTCGTCCGTAATGTGGTATCTGCTCTACAACAGCCTGCTTCTCCTCGTTTCTCCGGTCATCCTCTGTGTGTTGCTGGCGAAGCAGCGCTGCCGGCGCGGGCTACCCCAGCGGCTGGGCCTGTTGCCGGAGCAGCCGCGCGAGGCTGCGCCGGCGCCAACCTGCATCTGGATTCATGCGGTGTCTTTGGGGGAAGTGGTGGCGGTGGCGCCGCTGGTACGGGAGCTTCGCCGGCGGTATCCCGAGGCGAGATTGGTGGTCTCAACCGTGACGGAAACGGGACGTGAGGCCGTCGAGCAACGTTTGGAAGGTCTGGCCGAACACCGGTATGCTCCGCTCGATTTTCCCTGGGTGGTCAACCAGACGATCGATCTGCTCCGTCCCAATCTCTACGTCTTCGTCGAAACCGAGCTCTGGCCCAATCTCCTCCGGAGCCTGCGGCGAAGGAATATTCCCTCGATTCTGGTCAACGGACGGCTCTCCACCCGATCGTTTGAGCGGCAGCGCTTGCCCCTGATCCGGGATTTTTATCGCACGATGTTGAATATGATCAGCTGTTGCCTCATGCAATCGGAGCGTGATGCGCAACGGATGGTTGAGTTGGGTGCCGACCAATCCCGGGTCCGTTGCACCGGCAATATCAAATTCGACCAGCCGGTTCCACAGGCGGCCGCCGGCGGCACGGTCGTGTCGAAGCAGGCCCTGGGACTGAGCGAGCGCGAGCGGCTGGTGGTGGCGGGAAGCACGCATCCCGGTGAGGAAGACATGATCGTGGATGCCTATCAGTCTGTATGCGAAGAGTTCCCTGAGCTCCGCCTGGTGCTGGCTCCGCGGCATATCGAACGGGCAGCGCAGGTCGAGCAGATGGTGCGCGCCAAGGGGCTGCCGGTGTCTCGACGCAGTACCGGCAAGATGGAATCGATGGCCACATCCGGTCCGCGCGTGGTGGTCTTGGACACGCGCGGAGAATTAGCGTTGTTGTATCGGGAGGCCGAGGTGGCGTTTGTCGGTGGCACCCTGGTGCCCATAGGCGGGCACAACCTGTTGGAACCGGCTGTCTGGGGAAAACCGGTGCTGTTCGGACCACATACCGACCATTGCGCCGAAGTGGCGACGCTGTTGCTGAATGCCCGGGGCGGCCGTGTCGTGGATGGTGCTCAAGGCCTTGCACAGAGCCTGCGGGAGCTCCTCGGCAATTCTGACGATCTGAAACGGATGGGACAAGCTGCGCAGCAAGTGGTCGCGGACAACCAGGGCGCGCTTCAGCGCAGCGCGGAGATCATTGCCACCTTTCTTCCACCATCCGCCACATCGACCCGCTCCGAAGGCGCTACGCGCGGAGCCTTGCCGCATCCACGATCCTCATGAGGCCGATGCGACAATCCTGGTTGCGGTGGGTGGGATATCCGTATGAGGTAGCGGCCAGACTTCGCCTGTGGGGCTATGCACGCGGGTGGTTTCAGACACATCGGTTGCCTCGCCCCGTGATCAGCATCGGAAACCTCACTATGGGCGGAACCGGGAAAACGCCCGTCGTCATGTACGTCGTCGACCGGTTGATCGCCCAAGGCAAACGCGTCGCCATCCTGAGCCGCGGCTACCGGCGGCGCAGCAAGGCTCCACAATTGCTGGTGTCGGACGGGCAGCAGGTGTTGGTGGGACCGGAAGAGGCCGGTGATGAACCCTATCTCATGGCCCGCCGTTGTCCTCATGCGGTCGTGGCGGTCGGGGCAGACCGGTATGCCCTTGGCCAGTGGGTCCTGAGCCGTTTGCCGGTGGATTGTTTTGTGCTCGATGATGGATTTCAACATGTGCAACTCCACCGCGATGTGGATCTCTTGTTGGTGGACGCCACCGATACGGCTGGGCTCAGAGCAGCCTTGCCGGTCGGTCGCTTGCGGGAACCTCTTTCAGCAGCGGCCCGTGCATCGGCTGTGCTCATCACCAGGGTCGATCGTGAAGAGGCAGGTGAACAGGTCTGGCGGCAGCTGGTGCAGGCATGCCCGGCGCTTCCGTCCCCCGTCTGTGTGGGGTTTCCCGCAGAGGAATTCCGGCGCATAGGTGGGGATGAAGGCCGGCCGCGGGATGCCTTTCGCGGCCGCTCGGCAGTCATTTTCAGCGGGATCGGCAATGCCGGGTCTTTTCACGCAGTAGTGGCGGAGTTGGGTATCACGGTGATTGAGACACTGGCATTTCCCGATCATGTGCACTATACCCATGCCATGATGGAGACGATTCGTGCCAGAGCACAAGCGGGGGGTGTTGATCTGCTGGTGACCACGGAGAAAGACGCAGACAAGGTGGCGCCCTTCCTGAACGCTGATGACGCCTGTTGGGCCATCCGGCTTCGCACGCAGATTATTTCCGGACAGGAACGGCTGGAGCGACTCCTGCGCCTTGAGCCGGAAAGTAGGCCGGCGAGCGATGCGTAAAGAGGAGATCCGCCGCATCGTCGTGCGCGGTCCGAATTGGCTGGGCGACGCTGTCATGTGCGAGCCCGCCCTCAGTCAGGTGCGCACGTTGTTTCCTCAGGCGGAGATCACGCTGCTGGTCAAACCGGCCATTGCGGATCTGCTGGCGCAGCATCCGGCGGTGAATCGCACATTGGTCTATGACGACCGGGGACGTCACGCGGGGCTGACCGGCAAGTGGACCTTGGCCGGTGTCTTGCGCCGCCATCGGTTCGATCTTGCCATTCTGTTTCAGAATGCGTTTGAGGCGGCGCTGATCAGCTTCCTGGCCGGCATTCCCCGCCGATTCGGGTATGCGACCGATGGCCGGAGTGTGTTGCTCACCGATCCCGTCGCCGTGCCGCCGCGTAGCGCGCAGAGACACCAAGTGGAATATTATTGGGACCTGCTCAAACCCTTGGGGGGGCAAGGCCAGCCTGCGGCGCCGCGATTGTTCGTGACGCCGGAAGAATCCGCATTGATTGCCCGCCGGCTGGCTGATGCGGGTATCGGTCCGTCCGATCTGGTGATCGGCGTGAATCCCGGCTCGACTTACGGCCAGGCCAAACGATGGTTGCCGGATCGGTATGCCGAGGTCGTCAATCGTGTCGTGAAGGATGCGCAGAGTCAGTCGGGGGCTCGGATCGGAGTCGCCATCGTGGGAGCCAAGGGCGAAGAACCTCTGGGGAAAGCCATTGCCGACCAGATTCAGACTCGCACCGTCGTGTGTTCCGGCCAAACCACAGTGAGGGAATTGATGGCGCTGGTGAAGCGTTGCCAGTTGTTTCTGACGAACGATACCGGCCCCATGCATGTGGCTGCTGCCTTCAACGTGCCGCTCGTGGCGGTGTTCGGTCCCACTGATTGGCAAACGACGTCACCGTTCGGCGTCGAGGCCCAGCTGGTCCGGCAGCCGGTATCTTGCGCACCATGCCTGTTGCGGGAATGTCCCATCGATCATCGCTGTATGACCGGAGTGACGGTGGAGCAGGTCCACGATGCAGCAGCACGACATCTGCCGCTCGCGGCCCCTCCCTTCCTCAGTGCGCCGGCAGTGGTGACACCTGCCTTGTCACCCACGGCGCTGGCGGGAGTGACCGTATTTTTGGATCGCGACGGGACGTTGAATGTCGATACAGGGTATGTGAAGACGCCGGAAGAATTTACGCTGCTCCCCGGTGTCGGCGCGGCACTGGCCAGACTGAAAGGCGGCGGCGCAAAGCTGGTCGTCGTGACGAATCAATCCGGAGTGGGGCGAGGGTATTTCAGCTCAAAGGATCTGGAAGCGATCCATAACAAATTGCGACTCCTGCTGGCTGAAGACGGGGTCACGCTCGACGGGTTGTACTTCTGTCCCCATCATCCCGACGATCGCTGTAATTGCCGGAAGCCGTCTCGAGGGATGGTCGATCGCGCCTTAGCCGAATTGCAGGTGGACCTGAGCCGCGCCTATGTGGTCGGCGACAGTGTGCGTGATGTCGAATTGGCCAAACAGGTTGGTGCGCGGGCTGTGCTGGTCATGACCGGCCCTTCTGGGGCCGAGGCGCTGGCGGACCTGACGGCACGGGATCTTGCTCCGGACCATGTGGCCGCTGACCTGTCGCATGCGGTTGAATGGACCATTGCCCACGCGACGCGCAAGCCGGTTGCCGATGTGACAGGCTGAGCGAGCATCATCCCTGGTGGCCGAATGACCGAGCCAGTCCGCCGCATCCTACTCATCAAACCGAGTTCGCTTGGCGACATCGTGCACGCGATGCCGACCCTGGCCGCCTTGCGCGAGCGATTTCCTCAGGCCGAGGTGACGTGGCTGGTCAAGCGCCAATGGGCTTCCTTCGTCGAGGTCATCAAAGGAGTCGATCATGTCTGCGCGGTGGAGCAGGGGTTGAGAGGGTGGTTGGGGCGCGTGCCGGATCTTCGGGCAGCCCGGTTCGATCTGGTCGTCGATCTCCAAGGATTGTTCAGAAGCGGCGCCATGGCCTGGCTGACCGGCTGCAGCCGGCGTGTGGGATTTGCCAATGCGCGCGAAGGGAGTCCGGTCTTTTATACCCAGCGCGTCGCCGTCCCCAATGGATCGATGCATGCCGTCGACCGGTATCTGTTGGTGGCGGAGGCCTTGGGTGCGGCGCGTCAGACGGACCCGCGGTTTGACTTCGCTGATCGGGCTGAAGACCGGGGTGCCGCGGAAGCGCTGCTCACCGCAGCGGGTATCAGGGTGTCAGCGCCATGGATCGCGATGAACGTGTCCGCCCGCTGGGAGACCAAGCGCTGGCCCGCGCAACACTTTGCCGAAGCGGCGGATCTTTTGGCCGAGGCACAGCACATACCCGTTATCTTTATGGGAGGCCCGGCCGAGCGCTCCGAGACGCGTGCGGTGATGGCGCGCATGCGCACGAAAGCGGTTGATCTGACAGGACAGACACCTGTAGGCTTGCTGCCCAGTTTGTTGCGCCGCGCAGCTGTGTTCGTGACGAACGATTCAGGGCCGATGCATATTGCCGCCGCGGTGGGAACCCCGGTGGTGGCGCTGTTCGGGCCGACCGATCCGGTGAAGACCGGCCCCTATGGTCAGGGGCATGTCGTCTTGTCCAACCCGGTCGAGTGCCGCCCCTGTTTTCGTCGTGAGTGCTCCCGCACCGCCACGCTCGAATGTTTGACCGGCGTGACACCGGAGCAAGTCGTGCGCGCCGTACAGCGGCAATTGGGGCGATTGGATACATCAGGATCATCGTGAACATTCTCATTGCGGAATCCAGTATGGCGGTCGGCGGTCAGGAGTTGGCAGTCCTCCTGCATGCCGAACGATTGGTGGCGCGAGGCCATCAC
>ERZ724526.233-NODE-233-length-32710-cov-11.199878_pt1 | contig 32710 bp, 32 predicted proteins | sample MGYA00376059_ERZ724526 | MGnify/ENA primary metagenome ERZ724526 (study PRJEB28724, sample SAMN07190883) | activated sludge metagenome | isolation source: activated sludge of sewage treatment plant in Hong Hong | place: Hong Kong | collected 2016-03-17 ...
GGTATCATCTTCAGTGATTTTGGCAACCGTGACGCCAACCTTAGGGTAGGGGTGCTCGCCAATATAGGCATTACCTCTGCCATCCAATATTTTGGTCCGGGCTTTGAATTTTTTATGAGGTATGAATTTGACATGGATTGAGGTCCAAAAAGTAATTTATGTACGATTTTCACGGCAATAAATCCAGGTATTTTGACATTCAGAGCTGGGTAACAGAAAAATACATTATACCTTTTTTACATTTACCCATAGGCACAAAGCTGCATGTACTTGAGGTGGGGTGCGGTGAAGCTGGAGTGCTTAAAGCATTTTTAGAGGCAGGCCACACAGGTGTTGGTATCGAGCTATCTTCAACCCGTGTAGAAATGGCATCAGCCTTTCAGGCACAGGCCATCAATGAAGGAAGGTTAAAAATCGTAAATGCAAATATTTACGACATTGATCCAAAAGTACAAACCGAATATCAATTCGATCTGATAGTATTAAAGGATGTGATCGAACACATTCCCGATCAAAGCAGGTTTATAGCCAAATTAAAGCAGTTTTTAAAGCCGGGAGGTCGCGTTTTTTTTGCTTACCCTCCCTGGTGGATGCCATTCGGTGGTCATCAGCAAATATGCAAAAACGGCTTATTGTCAAAGATGCCCTGGTTTCACCTTTTACCAATGAAAATTTACCAAAAAGTGCTGGCTGCTTTTGGTGAGTCAAAAGAAACCATCAAAGAATTGGTCGAAATCAAGGAAACCGGCATTCTGTGCGAGCAAATACACCATTACATTCGGCAACATGGCTTTGAAGTGGAAAAGGAAACCTATTGGCTGATCAACCCCATTTATACAAAAAAATTCAATCTCAAACCCTTAAAGGCCATTATTGCGATCCCATATTTGAGAAACATTTACTGTACGGCTCATTACATCAGCTTTCATGTCAAAAGTTAAAGGCTGCAGGCGTCAGTCACCCGAAGTCAACTCCGGATACTGTCGGTCTTCATCTGAATAGTCAGGTTGAACCTGATCCAATTCCAATTGTTCTGCTACAAACATACACCAATGGCATTCCTGACAGGGCTTGTCAAAATTATGGTCTTTTATTTTTTGATAGACATAGCTAATTTGTCTTCCAACTCTTTCCAGATCATCGGCATGGACTTCCACAACTTTGATTTTGGCATCTTCTTTTTCTGCACTCATAAATTGAAAACTGGCATTGCCAAATCGTCCTTTGCCTTCTCGTTGTTTTTCTGTCAATAAGCGATAAAAAACGGCCTGCCTCCAGTAATCGCCCCCGTTTTTACCCAAATCAGGATCATCTTCTGAAGCTTTTGAAAATTTACCAGAATCCAGCTTGCCGGTTTTATAATCATATACTTCATAATGATCATCAAATTGTGATAGCCTGTCGATAATGCCTGTGATGGGGATTCCTTCATATTCGGCTTTGATTTTGAGTTCTACCCTATGTTGACGCGCAAGATTCCAGTTGGCGGAATGTATATCAAAGTGATTTTGCAGGGCAATTCTACCTTCGTATAGATGTGAATCAAACTCCGCCTGCGTAAAGTGGCTTTTGTACTTTTCCATACCTTGCTCAAAATACTGGATCAACACCTCAAGTGGTGGTACGGAATCACTTTTAACATCATTCCAGTATTGGAAATATTTTTCCATGGCAAAATGGACGGCATTGCCATAACCGGGTGCGGGCTTCCTGGCTGAAGGCACCCGTAGTATATTTTCGAAATAAAAACTGATAGGACAATTTAGAAATTTCGAAACACCTGTGGCATTCATCTCCAGTCTGGCAAGAGCTGCATCCACTGCCTGACCATCGATCAAAGTGGGTTTGAGTTTCACTTCACTCATACTTGTACTCAGGTATAAAGCCAGTTCCTCTGTATTGCTGTTTTCGATGGGCATGTCTGTAATATCAAAGCCCAGCTCTGTCAGGAAGGGCAAAGCTTCCATGCTCTTTCCATTTTGATCTTCCATAGGCGCCAATATAACAAGTTGTTGTTCGGCACGTGTCATGGCCACATAAAACAAACGACGCTCATCCTCATCACTGCCATCCCCGGCTTTTCTAAATAGGGTAGGAGGAAATTTGGTGGTGTCGTTGGGCTTATCGAGCCAGCTTTTTTTACTGGCATTGAGTATAAATACGTATGGAAATTCAAGTCCCTTACTGCCATGAGCCGAAACAAAATGAATGCCGTTTTCTGCACTCAAAACGCTGTTGTAAGGCAATTCGATTCCAAAAGTTTTTCGCTTTTCTATGGCCCCCAAAATGTCTCCAAGCCCCATGCCCCCGTCTTTGGTGGTTAAATCTTTGACATAATCAAAAAATCGATTGATCAATTGCAGCCTCCACGAAGCATTGGCCGACCTCAGCACTTGATCCATCATTCCCGTTTCTGTAATAACTTTTTCAAGCATTACCTGGGCGGTGTGATTGGTCAGAGCAGAAATCAAATTTTCTAAAATTGTGGCACAATGAACAAAGCCCTGAATGTTTTGAATACCCAGCTGCTTCATCCCTTCCTCATCTCTGAGAAATGCCCTCCATAAAAAAACGCCATATGCATCTTCCCTGCTTACCCTGGAAGCATGGATGGCTATCCTTCCAATTTCCAGGGGAGACAATGCCCAAAAGTCGTAGTGCAAAATTTCAAACAACAAATGCTTTTGAGAATCCGGATATTCCAATTCTCCCGTAATAAAAGTGAGTAGGTTGATGATTCTTTTGATCTCCGCCTGCAAAAGTACATCCACTCTTTTTTTGACGTTGATGGGCACCCCCAGTTTAGTATAATATTGAATAAGCCCTTCAGCATCTTTGTGGTTTCTATACAATACGGCCACGTCGTGATAAGGGATACCAGCCTCGTGCAAGGCTCTGATTTGCCGTACCAGTCCCAGCTCCATAGCACCGGGGTTTTTATATAGCTTGAGTTCAGGAGCGGCTGCTATTGAATCATCCTCAAAAGTTCTGCCGGCTTTCAGTTTTTTGGTTAGCCCGCTTATCTGATGGGTAAGTCTTTCCTGATTGTGATCAATCAGTCCCATAGCACTATCCAGGATCGTTTGCCTGCTGCGATAATTGACATCCAACACCACAATTTGAGGCTTGTATTTTTCGATAAAACCGGTAATGTTATGGAGATTGGCACCCTGAAATCGGTAAATGGCCTGGTCGTCATCACCAACCACAAAAAGGTTGGGCTGTTCATCATAATCACCCAACATAAAAAGAATGTCATTTTGTACACCATTGGTATCCTGGTATTCATCAGCCAATACAAATTGATACATCTCCTGGTACCGCAACCTTAGATCTTCATTTTTTTTCAATGCATTTACTACCCATGTGATGGAATCATTGAAATCCAATCGCTCTTTTTTTTGCAACAATTCCTGGTACCTGGGCAGCAGGCGGCATGCCTTTCTCACAAAGTCGAATTTTTTAAGCTCAGCCTTGATCTGCTCTGTTTTTGGATCACCTTTTTTGTTGCCTTTATAGTTGGTTTTATATTGGTATTCTTCCAAGGTAGGTAGCAATGTCTCATATTCTTTGTAGGCGTGTTCAATTATTTCTTCGGTCCATTCTTCCTGTTTCATGGCTCCAAATACCCTGGCAAATCGGTCAATGTCGTACATCCTGTTACCGGTATTCCTTTTGAGCGGATGATCAAGGGGCAGCTCATCAATCAGTGTCATTAAAACTTCATGCAATTCTACATCGTCCGCATTTTGAAGATTGAAGTAGTCGCCGAAGTATTCAGGATTTTCTCTGATTATTTTATTGCAAAAACCATGAAAGGTAAATATGCCCACCTTATAAGCATCGGGTCCCATGAAGCTGACCAGTCTGTTTCTCATAGCAACGGTACCGGCTTCAGTAAATGTAAGACACAAAATATTCCCGGCATCCAGATCGGTCTGATTCAAAATCTGGCAAACCCGGAGCGCCAGCATTTGGGTCTTACCCGTGCCGGGACCTGCTACCACCAATACAGGGCCGTAAATGGCATCAACCGCCTGCCTCTGGTGGTCATTCAATCTTTGATACTCGGCCTCAAATTTTTGGGCATAAAACGCGCGGATAGAAGATGACATTCGTTAAAATTGTGTTAAGATGGTAAATCTAAAGCAACAAAATACAGTTTTTCTACGTCTATCAAATGTATTTAACGCACAATAAATACAACCCGGTTTTGAAATAAAGATGTAAATAGATCAGCAAGCGGAGACTGCTCGGTGTCTAGGACACCTTGAGCGGTCTTTTTTTTTGGCATTTTTTCAAACCTTCCCCCATTTTTTCAGTTCGGTTTTCTCTATTTTCGTATTCAAATTTTTAACGATGTCGGTTTTTACAATTGGCGTTACCAATGCCGAATTTTATGCCTTTCACGGTGTTTATGAGGAAGAAAACCTCATGGGCCATCATTTTGTGGTCAATTTTAGCATTGATTTTGAACGCGATAGATTCGAATACGAAAACCTGGGGTCAACCATCAATTACGAAACCATGTACCAAATCATTAAAGCTGAAATGGATAAACCCCGAAAACTGTTGGAATCTGTGGCAAGTGACATCCTGCAAAAAGCAAGAGAAAATTGGCAACATGCCCTGCATTGTCGAATTAAAATCGAAAAAATTGGCGTCCAGCTGGGTGGAAAAGTACAAAACAGCTTTGTATCACTAAGCGATTGACCTGCTTACAACCAAATGGAGTACTTTTGCATCTAATACACAGAAAGTAAGTAATTATGTTCAGATACTTCGGATTGATAGCGGGATTGGTATTTTTAATGTCCTGTAACTCAGAAACAGCTTCAAAGTACAAACCAAAGACACCGGCATTTGGAAAAATGAACGATGTGGTAGTCATCTGTGACAAAAATTTATGGTCCAGTTTTATTGGCGATACTTTTGCATACTACTATGAATCAGCCTTTCCGGTGATGCCCCAACCCGAAGCCATCTTTGACATCCGACACATGACTTCAGAAGAAGTTTTGGCTGATGATCTTAAAAAACAACTTCGCACGTTTGTGGTGTTGGCCAACTTCAAAGATACTGCATCGCCAACTTCTGCCTGGGTAAAGGAAGACCTGGGCACAGATAAAATTGCACGGGCCATGTCTGACTCTACTTTTTACAGTTCTGTAGGTCAGGATAAATGGGCAAGAGATCAATTGATCATCTATCTTTTTGGCAAAGACCTCAATACGCTGGCTCATTCCATCGCTGCTACCTTTCCGGCCGTGGCCAAAAGAATCCAGGAGCACGACAAAAAGCAACTGAATGCCAATGTTTACGCCCACAAAAAAGACAATACGCTGGCCCATGACCTATTGATCCGGGAATATGGACTCGATTTACAAGTTCCTGCTGATTATGTTCAGGCTCCGATAAAGGCAGATTTTAGCTGGTTCCGCAAAGACTTCAATGGCATGTCTCAGCATTTGTTGATTGCCAAAAAGAAGTATACAAGTCAGGCCGATATGAGCCAGGCAAATCTTGTAAAATGGCGGGATGAATTGGTAAGCAAAATTGAAGGGGGGAGTAAGGGTTCTTATATGAAGTCCAATACCGTAGACCTACCCGTTTACGAATATGCCTATCAACTCAATGGCTCTTATACCAAAGAATTGAGGGGCATCTGGGAAATGGAAAATGATTTTATGGGTGGTCCATTTTTCAATTATACGCTGCTCGATGCAAAACGCAACGAACTTATAATGATCGATGCCTTTGTTTTTGCACCTGGTAAAGAAAAAAGGGATTACATGCAACAATTGGATCACATAGCCAAAACTGCCCGCATTGCCGCGACCAATTAAGCCAAAGTATTTTTATCAACAGGAGAGACCCATTTAATTAGGTAGGCCAGTCCCAAAAAAGAGCTCAGCGATATGATTTCCAACTGGATTATATAATTTGGCCAATGCCACAGTGAATCCAATAATGTTGCTTCTTTGGGTTTGCCATTCAGATACCAGTAATTGCTGTCAAGTGACACATTTATGAAGTAAATGGAAAGAGCTAAGATATAAAATACCAGAAGAGATAAAAGTGCATGCCTGGGTGTAGGTATAAAACCTATGACCAGCCATCCAAAAAGTGCAGCAAAGGTCAGCCCAAAATGTACAGTCCAGTATCTTATGCTTTCATAATGTGGAAATGTTTCGGTCACTGTAGGTGTGAATAATGATTGGGTGGTGCCAATTATTACCCAAAAAAACAAGATTGAAAACCACAACCGACTGTTAAACCGAATTGACAACCACATGAATAAGGGCAGCATATTGCACAAATGCAGGGGTAAATCGTTTTTGATATCAAATATGCCAAAATGTAGGCGGATAAACGGTTTGACCAATTGCAGAATGGTAATGAATGCAAGAAAATAAGAAAGGTGTTTTCTGTATTTTTCACGTTCCGGCTGTTGCCTGCAATAATAAATAATACCCAGCCCAATCAGAGAGTACAGGACCAAAATCAACCCATGTTCTACACCATAGGGCACAAAGTCATGCCGGTCAAGGAAAAAAGCGTTCATCGAGAAATTTTGGTAAATGTATTGTGTTTGTCATAAATTATCAATAGGTAAGACAGTTTTATAAGACACTTTGTTTAAAATCAGGTTATTCCCCCATCATTTTATATATTTGGGTGGATGGCAGCACTCATATCAGTAGAAAAAACGGGCGACAAGATTAACCTCAACGACATAGGATTCAGGTTGATCCTTATCCCCTTTTTTGGCATCGTGATAGCTGCCTACGTTGGTTTGGTGGATCATCAGCATTATAGCCACCTCAAAATTAAGCTGGCCTATCTATTTGCCATTTTTATCGCATTTGTAGTATGGCACGGCAATCGTTATCTGCTCTTTTTTCTGCGCACTTTTTTCAATTGGTTTGAACATCCGCTGCGCAAAGTCATTGTGTTGATTTTTTCCATTGTGGGCTTTACCGTTACGGCTTCCCTGCTTTTGCATTATGCCTACTTTTATTTGTTTGAAGGCGGTAGGGTAGATTGGCAAAAGGTTCAGCTCTCAACGCTCATCATCGTCATCGCGGTGCTTTTTATCGCCCATGTGTATGAAACCGCGTTTACGGTAAAAGAAGCAGAAGGGGAAATGGTAAAAAGAGCAGAAACCGAAAAGGCAAAAGCAGAAGCCGAGCTCAATGCCCTCAAAGCACAAATCGATCCACACTTTATTTTCAACTCACTCAATACGCTTTCTTTTTTGATAGAAACAGAACCGCAAAAGGCAGCCATCTTTAATGCCAACCTCGCCAGCGTATACCGTTACATACTCAACCAACGCAATTCCAACCTCGTGACGCTTGAAGATGAGTTGGCTTTTTTGGATGCCTATTTTTCAATGATCAAATTGAGACACGGCCAGGCAGTCGAACTTCAGCTAAAAGGTTTACCTTCTGATGTACGCAAATTTTTACTTCCTCCCATTTCCATCCAGCAATTGGTTGAAAATGCCATCAAACACAATGAATTTTCTGAATCTTCACCACTGTACATCACAGTGGACTGGTCTGCAGAAACCATCGTCGTTTCCAACGGTCATTCACCTAAAAAATATCCGCCACCATCTGCAAAAACAGGACTTAATAATTTGAACACGCGCTATCAACTGATAGCCGGAAAAGGCATCGACATCAGGGTGGATAAAAAATATTTTTCCGTAGTATTGCCCACGATTCAATGGTAACTATGAAGTGTCTGATTCTTGAAGATGAATTGCCTGCTGCCGCACGTTTGTGCCAGATGTTGAATGAGCATCATCCTGAGGTTGAAATCCTGGCAACGATACATAGCCTGGGTGAAGGCATTGCCTGGTTACAAAATAGGAGTAGCCCTGACTTCATCTTAATGGACATCAATTTGTCTGATGGCCTCTCTTTTGAATTGTTTGACCATGTGAATGTGACCTGCCCCGTGATTTTTACCACCGCGCACGATGAATACTGGATGCACGCTTTTGAGCACAATGGCATTGATTATTTGTTGAAACCCATCGTACCAGACAAATTGATGGCTGCGCTGGCAAAACTCGATCGCCTAAGGTCACATTTTAATGCTGTGCCTTGGAAAAAACCCGAAATAATCCAATCGGGGCAATACAAGAAGCGTTTTTTGGTAAAAAAGGGCAGTGAGCTGTTATCCATTCCTACAGAACAGATTGCTTATTTTTATGCTTCTCAAAAGGTGGTTTGCCTGGTCAATAAAGAAGGTCAAAAGTTTGTGGTGGATCCATCGCTCTCCGAAATTGAGAAAAAACTGGACCCTGAACATTTTTTCAGGCTCAACAGACAAATTCTGGCTGCCCGTGATGCCATAGGCAAGGTGAAATCATACGCCAAAAGCAAACTTTTGGTTGATTTGTTACCCGCTTTTCAGGAAGATGTGGTGGTAAGTCAGGAGACCCTGGCTGATTTTAAAGCCTGGATGGACAATTGATCTTGTAAAAGGGCATTTTTTTGCCCATTTTTGCGTTTTAGGGATAGGTATCATTTTCAACCCGGTTAAATGTGGTGTTCATGTTGGTAAAAAATAACTTTACTTCAGGTTTGTTTGCAGGTGTATTGCTGGTAATTGTGCTTGGTCTGGACATTGCCAACGTACTGCCAAATGCCATGCCTCCCCTCAATGAACTGCCCCAGCTGGTAAGGCCTCCCAGACTCAAAGACAACTTTACCTTTGCCGGCGAAAAATTGCCTATGAACGTGGATACCAGAGAAAGAATGGAAAAGGAATTGCTGGTCAATTCTTATTACCATACCAGCACGGTGCTGGCCATTAAAAATGCGCCCAGGTTTTTTCCTATGATAGAAAAAATACTCAAAGAAGAGGGCATTCCGGATGATTTCAAATACCTGGCAGTAGCCGAAAGCAATCTGAGCAATGCCAGTTCTTCGGCAGGAGCCAAAGGACTATGGCAGTTTCTAAAAGGCACCGCTGGCGATTTTGGACTGGAAGTCAATACAGAGGTGGAAGAGCGTTTTCACTATGAAAAATCCACCAGGGCAGCCGCCAAATTTATCAGGTATCTCTACGATAGAACAGGATCATGGGTCAATGCTGCCGGTGCATACAACATGGGGCTGGCCAACCTCAACAAGACGCTGGAAACACAAAGGGAAAAATCCATTTTTGACCTCAATGTCAACGATGAAACGTCGCGTTATATCTTTAGAATCGTTGCCTTAAAAGAAATTTTGTCGATGCCACAGGCCTATGGCTTTTATGTGGATGAAGATCAAAAATACCAACCCATTAAAAATGTAAAAGAAGTGGCAGTCAATTCACCGGTTGAAAACCTAAGCGATTTGGCCCATCAGTATGGCTTGTCGTACAGAATGCTCAAGTATTACAACCCATGGCTGATTGACTCCAAACTATCTGCCAAAGACAAGACATATACCATTTTAATACCTACGAAATAAATTAGAAAGTAAGCGGTTGTTCTGTCACCTCTTCAGATTTTTTTTGGGCACCAATCATGTAGTAGATAGAAACCTGGTGGATGATGTACCAATCATTATTGTTGGGGTTGCCCCGCTGAATGCCATCCACATCAGGTATGTTGTCAAAATTCCATTCGGTTTCGCGATAAGCTAGTTTAGCAGCTATGTCGGAAGAATAAACCCTTATTTTGTTGAGATCGTAGTAGTCTGCACTCACATCATCGAGGTAATCTGTGTATGTCTTTCTGGGAGATACTTCGGCCCTGATTTTAAGGAATGGCCAGGGTGTATATTCCACACCAAAACCAAAGGGGTAGGAAATATCGATGAGACTGTACGAATTGAGCCCGGATAGCGGCATGCCCTGACCTTCTGTGTGCAAGGGTTGTAGCTTGATCCATTTGCCATCGAGTTCTGCCATGGGATTAAAACCAAAGACAGCAATGCCGGTTTTGATAAAGGGCTTGAGCTGGTGTTCTTTTTTGGTAAACAAAGAGATGGGGTAAAAGTGAAAGCAAAGACTGAGTTCGTTTAAATTGGATTTGAAATGCAGGTTTCTGCGCTGACGGTCCGGAGAATCGGCTTTGCTATCGTAAGCCTGCATGGTGGTATTGATAAAAGATGCAGAAAAATCCATGGTTCGGTGCAGGTCGTAAGTAAAACTAATGCCCTTGGCAAACCTTAAGTTCTGATAATACTTTTCTGATTTATCCGACAAATCACCCTTGTATTGACTGGCACCCAAAACAAAGCCAATGCCATAGTTCTGGCTCTGGATTTTAGCTGCTGTGCATAGCATCAATACGCTCAATAGGAGGCGAAATGCTTTCAAGGTTTGGTTATCAATTGTGTTACAAAACTAATTAAAAATAATCATAATGTGAGGTAATGCCCCGCAGCCGATTACGTGCTTTTAAGTGGTGTAAAACTAAAGAAGCTAATTGAAAAGGTCAGAGGTTTAATAGCGCTTCGTGTATTTTTAGCACAATTTTCCGGGCTTTTGTATCAATACTTACAATAAAGTCTTCAACAAGGGGAATCAACACATCTTTGCCGTTGTGCTCAATTTTTAGCAGTTTTTGTGCCGGATAGTCCAATACTTCACTTATCGGCCCCAATAATTCATTTTCATTATAGGCCTCAAAGCCTGTTAAATCTAAGTAAAGGTCCTGATTTCGCTGGATGTGGTCGGGCACCTGTTGCTGGCTCAGAAAGATCAACTTGCCAGAATACTTTGCTGCTGATTCGGGATTGTCGATTTCTTCGAGCTTTACCAGCACTTCCTCATCTCCTTGCCATTCTTCAACAAAAAAAGGAAGGTAGCTGCCATCAACTTGCATAAACAGATGACCGGTATCCGGAATTACTTCCATGTAGCCTGGCTCCAGACTAATCATCAACTGTCCTTGATTGCCAAAGGGCTTGTTTACTTTTCCTGCCTTGATGTAGACCGGTCTTTGCATCAGTTGTGTGCAATCATGGTTTGGACCAAAGAAAAGCCCTTCTCAGCATAAGTCTCCCAGGCTTTGCCGGGTTGTGGGCGCTGTGTATCGTATATTTTCATTTCTCTTTTCACGGGGCCAATTCCTTTGGCATACAACTGTTTGCTGGACCTGAGAGAAAATATGGATTCATCGTCAAAAACTTCCTCTACTTCAAGCAGGGAATCCAGAGCAAAATTACCAACGTTGCCCTTAATATCTTTTTGAATCACCTTGTATTCCCAGCCCTGAAACATACGAATGGATTCACCTGCAAATTTGACAATGATGTCTTCATCAAACAAGGCATTGCCATTCCATCTTTTGTTGAGCGAAGGTGGAAAGACCAACCTGATAAAGGGCAGATTTTCTTCGGTTCGGATGAGCTGGTTGTCGGTCAGGGTTATGGTTTCAACATCCGAAATCTGCCAGTTTTGCAGCGTATCGGGGCGCCAGTATTTGATCAGGCGATATTGCTTTTCGGTCTCATTCTCTTTGAGCAGGGTGTCTATTTTTTCTCTGATAAAACCACTGTAATGATAGGTCTGTGTGCCATTTTCATCGTAAACAATGCTGTCGTAGGCAAAGTCGATGTATTTGCCAGGCACCAAAGGATAATAAGCAGTCTGTTTGTCTAACTGATCTGCGGGTATGCTCTCTTTTTGGCACGAAACAAAGGCGGCAAAAAGACCTAAGACAATAAAATAAAGCAGTGATTTTCGCATCTGGTTTGTAGTTTTCACAATTTAGGCAGATCGAGTGCGCTGTGAATTATGCCTCCTCCCACAACATCATCGCCTTCATAAAAAACGGCTGACTGACCGGGAGCAATGCCTTTGACATCTGCATAAAATTCAACCTGCAATTTGTCATCGTCCTGCTTATGGATAACGCTCATAGTGCCTTTATCATTGTATCGAACCTGGGTTATTACTTCAAGTCCTTCCGGAATGTGGTCGTATTTCATCAGATTTACCCCTCTTACGGTCATGCCATTGCGCATAAGGTCTTCTACTTCTCCCAGTACCACCGTGTTGGTATCTGCCTGAATGGCGGTGACATACATGGGCTTGCCAAAGGCAGTACCCAGGCCTTTGCGTTGGCCAATGGTGTAAAATGGATATCCTTCGTGCTCTCCAAGGATGTTGCCCCTTACATCTACAAATTTACCGCCGGCCACACTTGCTTCCAAATCCGGTATCCTTCTTTTGAGAAAGCCGCGGTAATCATTGTCTGGCACAAAACAGATCTCATAACTTTCTGCTTTTTTCGACAATTCTTCGTAGCCACGGTCATAAGCCATTTTTCGGATCTCATCTTTTGAAAATCCACCCAATGGAAAATGGCTCCTTTGAAGGCATTCCTGACTCAGTCCCCACAATACATAAGATTGATCCTTTCTTTCGTCCTTGCCCTTGGTTATGTATTTTCTGCCGGCCAGCTCTTTGATGATGGCATAATGCCCGGTAGCAATAAACTCGCAGTCCATGGCATCGGCCCTTTTGAGCAGCGAACTCCATTTGATGTGGGTATTGCACAATACACAGGGATTGGGCGTTCTGCCTGCCATGTATTCGTCAACAAAGTTGTCGATCACGTAATCTCCAAACTCATCCCGGATGTCGATGATAAAATGGTGAAAACCCATCTGCACCGCCACTTCACGCGCATCGTTGATGGAGTCCAGACTGCAACAACCGGTCTCTTTTTTGGATCCCCCGCTGTTGGCATAGTCCCAGGTTTTCATGGTAATGCCCACCACTTCATAACCTTCTTCATGAAGCAGCATGGCGGCTACGGTACTATCTATACCTCCGCTCATGGCAACCAAAACCCTTCCGTGTTTACTCATTTGTGAAAATAAAGCGCAAAATTACCTAAAAAGTTTCGATAATCAATTCCTTGTTGAAATTGAATAGGCTACGTATTAAGAATAATTATAATACGAAAACCCCTCTTTTTTTTACGCTTATGAAACTTACAGCAATTCTTTGAGCCTGGCTTCAAGGGTCGACTGGCTATGACCCACACCTTCGTACCTGGCCTTTTCTACACCATCTTTGAAGATGAGGATGGTTGGGAAGCCCACTACATCGGCCTGATTGACAATGTTGGTATTCTTTTCATAATCTACCTGTCCAAAAAAAACAGCGTTAAATTCTGATTTGCCTACCAGATTTTCTACGGCTGGACGCTGGCTAGCACATTTGGTACACCAGGTGGCGTGGTAAAATACGATCGACACGCCAGATGCCAATTTTTGGTTGTAAGTGCTGATGTCAGAAATTTCTACCAATTGTGTGTTTTCGGGAACCAGGTTTTCTTTGCTGCAAGCACTTAAAAACCATACCGAGCACAGGGCCAACAACGCAAAATGTTTCATTTCTTTGATTTTTTGCAAAGTTAACTCAAAAAACCATCAAAATGTTGTCTTACAACAGACATTACCCAGCTTGATTGGACTCAAAATCCATATTTGCTTTGCGAAATAAAGTCCTGCGGAAAATTTTCAACACCTTCAAAACCCAGTTTGATGTCGCGCCCATCGTGGGGCATGCGAGCCGTACCAAACACATAGTCCCACAGGGAAAGGCTGATGCCAAAGTTGATGCCATAAGGCATGTCTTTGGGCATAACTTCTGCGTGGTGCCAGATGTGCATTTCAGGGCTGTTGAATATCTTTTTCATGAAGGGACCCAATGCAAAATATCCCACGATTGTACTGAGAAGCACAGCCAAAAATTTCACCCCAATACCATAGCCTTCCAGCAAATGAATATCGAGCGATGAGGTGGCAATCAGCACACCCACAAACAAACCCAGCACAGCTCCGGACACCTTGCCCGAAACGGTTATGTTGCTGTGGTTGTAATGCCCGATTGACAAGGTAAAGATGTGCATGATAAAGAAGTCGTGCAGACCTATACCAAGTAGGGCCAATGGCAGGTATTCAATAGATCTGTAAACCACATTTTCCATCCAGTGATATCGAAGGTGCGCTGCAAATCCCATTTGCTGAACAGAATGGTGGACTTTGTGAAAATTCCATAAAAAATTTACCCGGTGCAACAGGCGGTGTACCCACCACTGCACAAAATCCCTGACCAAAAATCCGGTGAGCAAAACAGCCCACATAGGCCAGTGATTCATGGGGTTGGAAGCCTGCAGATCAAAGTTGAAAATGGTTAAAATGATGTTGTTAAACAATTTGACCACTACATCGGAAGCGGCATTGTAAACCACAAGCGAAAACAGGAAAAAATTGAAAAACATATAAAAGAAATCCATCCAAAAATCTTTGCGGAACCTTGGTTGGTCCTTCCTCCAGGGAGCCATCAGCTCAAGGCCAAAAAAGAAGGCAGAGACGAGCAGCAACCAGTAAAAATAATTGTGCCAGCCGGGATGGCTGATCTCGTACCACAGATAGCCCGCGTAGTTGGCATACCCCGATAAAAATGTTGTTAGATAATCCATCTTCATTATTGTTGCGTTTGCCAGGCATCGTAGCCACCCTGCAGATTATAGAGTTCTTTGAAGCCAAGATCGGCCATAGCAGCGCATGCAGTGGCACTTCTACCTCCAACTTTACAGTATACTACCGTGGGTACATTTTTGTCGAGGGCATTGACCTTGTCTATAAAGGCAGCATCGTTGATGTCAATCACGGTGGCACCTTCAATCACACCCTGGGCCACTTCACCGGGGGTGCGTACATCCAAAATGACCGGTTTCGTACTTTGGGCCAGCTTTTCTTTGAATTGATCAACGGTGATGTTGGTATAACCCACAGCATTGGTCTGTGCGCTTGACGGAGATGGATTGCCTTCTTTTTTATCCTGCTTACAAGCCATCAACAGACCAGAAAGAATCATAAGGGTTAAAATTCGCTTAATCATGGCTAATTTTTTTGCAAAGGTAAGCCCCAATTGTCGATGCAGGAAGTAACCTTGGTTACACAGCCTTTATTTGTTGCTTTATACAATGGGCATCAGGCCCGGCCGCACATTTGAATGGCACTGAGATTGTCGAGCAGTACATTGCCCTTGTGCGAAAAATTGCCATCCTTGTAATAGGCCTCAAAACGAATGTACTTGTGATTTTTATTGGATGTAAATTCGATCATGTACGTTTTCCAATCGGTGTGTTGGATAAAATCAGAGGTATAAATGAGCTGACCTTTTTCACATTTGTTTTCTGCCACCCATATTCTCAGTTTGATGGCCTTATTAAAACCGGCATAAACAGCACCCCGTGCCAGGTCAATTTTAAAGCGATAACATTCGCCTTTGCTCAATGGCTTGCTCAATCGCTGCCCTATGCTCTCGAAAGTGGCATTTTCGCGGGTGATCAGACCTACGTAGGTATTTCCCTGGCTGGCATCGCCATATTCGCCCCAAAAGCCCGGCAGGATGTCGGGTGTGGTATTGTCTTCACAAGGCAGCCAGCCCTTGGGTACCGTGGCATCGGCCGCCTGGTCTTCAAAGCCGGGGTTCACCACCGTGATCTGACTGAATAGAGGCAATAAGCAAAAAGCAAACAAATGGGTAAGAATAATTTTTTGCATGGTGTCTTGAATGGTCAACAAAGGTATAAAAATTAATCTTAACCCCCACTTTCCTGAAAAGGGTAGTATTTCTACTGGCTCGGCCATGGGTTTGAAGCGTTAAAATACATGTCATGGCATTGCGCCGGTGTGCTTGAAGGAGCTGCATGGATATTAAAAAAATAAATATTACATTTGTGTAATATATGAGAGCTTCAGCGGGAAAATCATCGGTCACCTACGCCATCCTTTCCAATACCATTGTATTGGTGCTCATTGGTTTTTTCTCATTGTTGTACCTCCATACCAATGGCATCACCCATTTGGTCAAAGAAAAGATCAACATCCTCATTGAAATCAACGCCGACAGCACCTCACTGTCAGCGGCTCCCGCTTTGATGAAGATGATCGCCTCCAACTCCAAAATTGTGGAAGGCAGCGTAAAATTTATCCCCAAAGAAGAAGCAGACAAGGTGCTGGGCCTCGAAATCAGCGAAAACCTCAGGCAGGTGGGCAGCCCGTTTAAAGACATAATCTCCTTCAATGTAAAGGCGGCTTATTACACCGAAGAAAATTTGTCAAAACTCAAGGCACAACTCAAAGAAAAACCCGAGGTCTTTGATGTATTTTTTGAAAACGTAGTGGTAGAAAACATCAAGTCCAACCTGCGCAATGCATCCTACCTGGTGCTCATGCTATCGTTGGTCTTTGTCTTTCTGGCGGTGGTCATCATCTACAATACCATCAACCTCTCTCTGTATGCCGACCGTTGGGAGATCAAGACCATGGAGATCATCGGTGCCAGAGATTCGTTTATCAGGCAGCCCTACATCAAGATTGCCGGTAAAATTGCACTTAAATCTTTCGCCATCGCCACCATCGCCCTGCTGATCATTACAGCGGCCCTCTATTACCAGTTTCCGGCCATGACAGACATCCTCAAATGGTACTATGTACTGTTGTCATTGCTGCTCATTTTTATCATCTCACTGGTCATTACAGTTACATCCACGGTAGTTATCGTCAACAAATACCTCTACAAGCTGGAAAGCGAATTGTATTAAACCATGCTGAACTATTTCGAATCGTTTGCATTATAGCCATATGCAGGTGTACGACTATATCATAGTAGGAGCAGGAGCCGCGGGCCTCAGCCTGGCAGACCGGCTTTGTGATCCTGCCTTTGCGGGCTACAACATTCTGGTCATCGACAAAGAAATCAAAACCTGCAACGACCGCACCTGGTGCAGCTGGTACAAAAAGTCCAACCGCTACGACTTCCTCGCCCAAAAACGCTGGAAGACCCTGCACTTTGTAGGCCCGGGCGGCGAACACATCCCCCTCGATCCCGCTCCCTACGACTACCGCATGCTGTTGTCTGCCCCCTTTTACCGGCACATCCACAACCGCATCGAAAAAAGCAAACACGTACACTATGTAAAAGCCGCCTATCTCAGCCACACTGAAAAAGAGGGCAGGGTAGAGGTCCTCACCGACCAGGGCAGCTATGTGTGCAACCACCTTTTTTCTTCCGTCTTCACCAGCCAGATCGACAAAAAGAAACATGTCTACACCGACCAGCATTTCAAAGGCTGGGTCATCGAAACACCCACCCCCGCCTTCGATGATACCGCCTGTACCTTCATGGACTTCAGCATCGACCAGGGCGATGAGGTACGCTTTATGTACGTGCTGCCCCACAGCCCCACCAAAGCCCTCGTAGAGCTGGCCGTCTTCTCCACCACCCTGTGGTCACAAGAAGATTATGACCAGGTAGTAGGCGATTACATCCACACCCACCTCGGCCTCACCCAATACACCATAGCAGAAACCGAGTTTGGCATCATACCCATGACCTCCTATCCCTTTGCCCAAAACAACACCCCGCTGGTCACCCACATCGGTTCCGCCGGTGGCGCCGTCAAAGCCAGCTCCGGTTATGCCTTTGATAGAATTCAGGTCCATAGCGATGCCATCGCCCAGTGCATCCTCAACGGTGAGGCCCCCGGCCTCGCCTCCCGCGTCTTCAAGCGCCGCCACCAGTTGTACGATGCCACCCTGCTGCAAGTCTTAGACAAAAAACGGTACCGTGGTGCCGATTTTTTCCTCACGCTTTTCCAAAGAAATCCCGCCTCGCGTGTCTTTGATTTTCTCAACGAGGAAACAAGCCTATGGGAAGAGGTGCAGCTGATGGCGGGCAGTCCCAAGCATATATTTGCATGGAGTATGGGGGAGAGGGTGGTTTCACATTAATATGTGCAACATTTTCTCATTAAAGTGTACCACCTATTCTCATCAAAGTGTGCCACTTATGGGTGTACAATTAAATTTGAATTAAAAGGGGCAATTAAATTGGATTTTACAAATTTGAAAAGATGCACTTGAATTTACCACCGTCACCCCGCATGACGCCAAACGCATGTTACCACCATTGCTTCCTTGTCTGTCGTGGTTTGTCGGTCTATTAGTTGCAATTATTTTCATTGTCCTTTGTGTTGCTGTGGGGCATTTTTTAAAATTTCTTTTTACTCACTACTTTTTTGTTTCTTAAAGGTATTCGTTAATACTTCGTATTTCTTTTGGCTTTGCAAGCTCTTTGATAAAGCTTTGGTCTGTGCTTGGACTGGTGCGGCTTTAGTCCCGCCTTGTGCGGGATGCTTGCTAAATGCGTGGGCTATTTACTGATGGTGGTATACGCATCTTTTGTTACTTGTGCGATTCGCTTTCTTCGTTCTACTAAAAAATCTTCAAATTTCATTTGCTCCCAATGTTCAGGTAAGGCGTGCCAGTAATACATTTTTTGTCTTTCTTCAGCAGAGAGTCTGTTCAGATACTCTGGCAAATAATCGGCTGGTGCAGTATCTGAAATCGAAATGTTATCACTCCATTCTACTAGAGCATAATTGGCGATTTGATTTGTCTCGCGCTGTTCGCTAATTCCATTTCGATGCAGCCAGGCTTTTGGGAAAAGGTGATGGCGTTCCAATGCCGATTTTTTACTACGCAACCCTTCTTGCAATAAATCTGACACTTTTAGTTTGCTGAAAAGTCCATTGGCTCCTAATACATACAATGCAGCGTAATAAGCGTACAACGATGGACTAGTGGAAGATGAAGTGGATAGGTCCATAGGCAGGGTAATATCCCAAAAGTCGTTGGTAAGTTGCGACACAATAACATCATCCAACACTTTTTGAAATTCATCAGCGGTTGAAAGACCTCTTAAACGGGCTAAATCCATTTCCATCACCGTTTCGGGCGAACCTGTATAGCGACCCGTGATAGACGACATAAAAAACCATTTGCCAATGAGTTTTTTCAATTCGTATAAATTCATTTTAAATTCTTCTCTGCCTATCAAAAAGAAGATGTAAGCATAGAGTAAATTGTTTTTAGAACTAATATAATCTTGACGGGCAAAACCAGCTTGCTTAACTGCTTTGATAAACTCGTGCCAGTTTTGGATATTAAGTGATTTTGCTTGTGCTAATTTTAATACATCAAACTGATTGTCTCTGCGTTCGGTGCTGAAATTGCCTGTTTCTAAATCCTTACCTCGCAAGATGCTATACACATATTGCAACCTTGCTCTACGAAAAGCCAAACCAACTGAAACTCGAAGCATTTGGTCGGGATCAGGGTCTATAAGGTAATTGAAAGGCGATGCTGCGTCTTTGGACGGAAGGCGACACAAACGGCAAAATGCTTCCAAATCTTTTCTGCCTTCCTCCCAAAACACACTCATCAAGGTTAAAATAAAGTCGGCTTGGTTGAGTGTTTTGCCCTGCGAATTGATGCGAACAAATACATCGGCTACTTGTTCTTCGTTAATGTTGGTAGAAAGCTCTAAGGCAGAAAAAGGATAGGACTCCAGATTTTTCAGTTGCATAAAAGCGTTCTGTATGTTTTCTTCTTCTTCTTCTGTGAGTTCTACGGTTTTTCTTAGATTTTGCAAAAACTCATTGATGACTTTGATGATATTGATATTAGGTTGCCAAATCTGTGATATGTTTTGAAAATAGCGTGGGTTTTTGCGAATGGAAGCATCGGGAATTTCAAACTTGGATTCCAGCGGATTGAAGGCAATAACAATAGTTGCTTTGGTGTAATTTTCCCGAATAATTTCCTGCGCTTTGATAACTGCATACAAACTGGTAAGTCGCTGTTGCCCATCTACAATTAACAAATTGGGATGCTTTTGTTTTACCGAAGTGCCTATGCCTTTGGTATGTTCAACATTGGCATTGGCCCAAAACAGGAAATAGCCAACAGGATAGCCCTTGTACATACTGTCAAACAAATCACGCACTTTGGTGTCGGGCCACACAAAAGGCCGCTGAATATCTGGTAAGCCAATAATACCCATATCTATTTGCTGTATAAGTGTGGCCAAATTATAACTGACTTCTTTAAATAATGTTGCCATAGTTCTCTTTATTTAAACTCCAACCGGTTCTTTCCTCAAAGCCTCTCTTAAAACCTGTTGCAGTAGTTTTTCATTTAGTGATTCACTTTGTTTGATGCTTGCTTCCAACTCATTGCAATACTGCATGAGTTCGTCTAATTTTTGAACGATTCGGTTTTGTTCTGCCAATGGTGGAAGTGGAGTTAATATATCCTTTAGGGCTGCGATACCGATATTAGCTTGATTAGCTGCACCAGTGGAAGAATCAAATACCGCTTGCAGTAACCTAAGGTCTTTTAAAATTATATTTATGAAACTGTTTGCAACAAAAGAACCAAATCGAAAGCAACCCACACGTTGATTTAGAAAAAGCGTTTTTGTTTCTAAGTCAGACTGGGTTAAACATAAAGTGAATAAGTAATCTCTTTTTGCTCTTGTTCCAGTCATAGTAATTAAGATGTCGCCTTCAAATAGTTTTGCTCGAATAGCCTCATTGGCATAATCATCATCAATAAATACTGGGGTAGTTTCTAATACAAGTTGATTAGGTTTTACATTGCCTAATCTAATTACTTGATTTTGCGTTTCTGTTTTGGAATATCTTGTACTATCAAAAGCATAGCCGCCTAAAAGTTCTATACATAAATCCCCCAACCTACACCACACCCAATTCTCAGGAATTTCAAAAGGGATTTCTTCGGGTTTGATGGGTGGTAGTTCTTTTTCCTTTTTGAGTTTCTTTTCTGAAATCAGTTTTTCTTTTTCGGCTTTTATCTTTTTAAACAATTCGCTGGCAGGTGCATCTTTTGGGTTTTGCTCCACCAATTTGCCTTGAACAGCATCTTGCAATAATTGCTGACGGAGTTTTTTTACTAAATCAACTTGAGATATTAATTCACTTGAAAATTCTGATTTTAATTCTTCCGATTTGACAAAGCGATTTTTGATTTCAATTTGTGTGTCAATATCAAAATAGGATAACTGATATTTTCCAAAACTACCTAAGCCAATCGCTTCTTTTGATGTACCTGCTTTTGTATTTCGTACAATTTCATCTTTTAATTCATTGAAAAGAATATGATAAAATTTTAAATCCACAGGTAAGTTCTTTTGGTCTTTTGGAGTAATAATGAAACACAAGTCGCTTGAAATGAATTTCCCATTTACATAATGCGTTCTACCCAAAGAACCGGATGCAGCCGCAGCAAAAATCAATGCTTCGCAGTCGTGAGTATATTCATTGTGCGTTTTCCAATCTGATGAAGCCGTGATAAAATCATACTTACCTGGAACACACTTTGAACTTTGCAAAACACCTTTTTCAAAGTTGAATATTTCGTCAATTCTCAATAGGCTCATTTGATTTCTTTAATAAGTTGTTCAAGCAAATGATTACTTTTCTTAAAGCTGCCTTTAAGCATTTCAATCAATTCTGCACTGCTGTGTTCTTGTTCTTCTTCTTTTTTAGTTGGATTCTTTATATCCAAATCGTAACCACGTTCAATAATGGTTTTAATGTTTACTTTCCAACAGATGTCACTTTCCTTGCGACTGTTCCACCATTTTTTAATTGGGTCAAACTCTTTTAATTGAATCGGTCTTGTTTTGCTGTATGCCTTGTAATCTTCGGGCATACGGTGTTCGTAATACCAAATATCTTTGGTGGGTTTGCCTTTGTCAAAAAACAATAAGTTGGTAGCCACCGTTGCATAAGGCTGAAAAACCGAATTGGGCAAACGAATAATGGTGTGCAGGTTGCAATCTTCCAATAATTTTTGACGTATGCGTTGTTTTACGCCATCGCCTGTTAAACTGCCATCGGGCAAAACAATACCTGCTCGTCCGTCTTGCTTTAGCAAATGAATCATCAGGATTAAAAACAAGTCGGCACTTTCTTTGGTGCGGTACGTTTGCGGAAAATTAGTTTCGTTGTTGTTGGCTACAATGCCACCAAAAGGCGGGTTTGCCAATATCACATTTACTCTGTGCTTTTCGGTGTAGTTACTCAACGGTTGGTCTAAAGCATCACCAAATTTGATGTTCGGAATTTCAATGTCGTGTAATATCAAATTGGTTGTTGCCAATAAATAAGGCAAAGGTTTGTATTCCCAACCTGCAATGTTATTTTCAATGCTTTTTCTGTCTTTTACATTTTTGGCTTGCTTCTTTAAATGCTCAATAGCACAAGTCAAATAACCACCTGTTCCGCAAGCAGGGTCAAGCACTCTTTCGCCCAATTGCGGATTTATCATTTCCGTAATGAATTGCGTAATGGCTCTGGGCGTGTAAAACTCACCACTTTTGCCCGCACTTTGCAATTCTTTTAAAATGGTTTCGTACAATTCGCCAAAAGCGTGGCGGTCTTTAGCAATGTTAAAATCAATTTCGTTCAGCTTGTTCAACACCTTGCGAATGTTGATACCGCTTTTCATATAGTTGTTATTGCCTTCAAATACTTCACGAACAATTACTGCTCGTTGGTTGCCTGTGCTTAAATCTAAATTGCGAAGTGCAGGGAATAATTCACGGTCAACAAAATTCAACAATTCATCACCCGTCATTCCTTCATCGTCACCCGCCCAATTGCCTTTTTCTTTTACCCAATGAAATTTGTCGGGAATGGGAGATTTGTAGTTCTCGTCCAGTAACTCAAGTTCTTTGTCTTTATCCGAAAATATTTTTAGAAAAAGCATCCAGCCCAATTGTTCAATGCGTTGTGCATCGCCATTGAGGCCTGTGTCTTGCCACATTATATTCTGAATACTTTTTACTATGCCTGAAATGTTGCTCATTTAATTTTTCTTTTAAGTGCTGATTTTATTTTGCCTGATTTTTCCTCTTCATAATGGTTCATAATTATAAATGAATCTGCATCGCTAACCATCCACTTGCCTTTCTCAAATTTGAAAATATAGGTAAACGGTTCTTTGTTATCCGATGCATGGTTATTGATTACTATTTCGAATAAATCGTTATTAAGCGGTTGGATTGGGAAGTCGAATGCATCGGGTTCATTAAGTCTGGCTAATAAAGTTATTTCATTGAGGATAAAATTGGGGTCGGTCATAGATGTAGGCATCACAGGCATTCCCATGTAATTTATCTGGCTGCCATTTACATAATGATACCATATCCAGTAATGCTGGAGATTCTCCACAGAACCCGAAACACATGTACAAAATTTAATTTTATCAGAAACCAAACACATTCTTACGCTGTTTTGTATAATTCAATTTCTAATTCTTTCACGGCTTGCAAATACTTTTCTTTGCTACCAAACTCGTTGATGATTTCAAGTGGTGAACCAAATTCATCAAATGGATTTACTCTCAATACTTCAATGCTTTCAATGTTGGTAATTCCTTCGTCAGCATATTTGTCTAACAAGGCTTCCAGAACTTTTTTGGCTTGGCCGCCATACTTGGAGAAGTAGTTTCGCTTCTTTACGTTGTTGGCTCTTTCTTTTCGGGTCAGTGGCGGTTGGTCAAATGCAACGTGACAAATCAAGTCAAACAAATCCACTTCTTTGTTCACGGCATCATACAAGGCTTCTACCATTACGCCTTGTTCCTGCAATTCGGAAATAATTGCTTCTTTTCGGTCGGTGGTGTTCCATTTATTTAAAAAGTCATCCATTGAAGCAAATTTTTCTTTGATGATTTCTTTGGTGTGGTCTTTTAAACTCGTTGTGATTGGTTTCCCGCGCTGGTCAAAATACATTTCACGACTTACCAAAACAGAAACGTCTACACCGTTTACATAAACTTTTTCTCTTTGTTGGTTTGGCTCTTTAACTACCCAATTGCTACCTAATTTAGAACCTTCAGGATAGCGAATAGTTGCCTTTTCAAATTTGATTTCTTCACCTGTTGCTTCGTCTAAAACGGTTACGGTGTTTTCTTCTTCCTCAATAACAACCAATGATAAATCTTCGTCTTGTGAAACTGGTTTTACACGAATTGGGTCACCATCAAAATCTTTGTCAGCAAACAAATCGGTTGCATTTCTAAAATCAAGAATGGTGAAATACATTTTGCCATATTCTTCATTGATTCGAGTTCCTCTGCCAATAATTTGTTTGAACTTGGTCATTGAATTGATATTGGCATCTAACACAATTACTTTACAAGTTTGAGCATCTACACCAGTTGTCATCAATTCAGAAGTAGTGGCAATAACAGGATATTTTTCTTCAGGGTTAATAAAGTTGTCTAACTCACGTTTTCCTTCATCGTTGTCGCCAGTTATTTGCATTACGTATTTGTAATTCTCTACCACCAAATCAGCATTTTGTTTGGCTAAAGCAGTTCGCATACGTTCAGCATGGTCAATGTCCACACAAAACACAATCGTTTTAGCAAAGCGGTCGTATCCTTTTAAAAACTCAGTCAGTTTTTTGGCAACTAATTCTGTCCTTTCTTCAATCACCAAATTGCGGTCAAAGTCCTTTCGATTGTATATTCTATCTTCAACAGGATTGCCGTCTTTGTCGGTTTTTCCTTGGTCTGGTCGCCAACCTTCGGCATCTACATTCAAACCAATTCTCACCACACGATAAGGAGCAAGAAAACCATCGTCAATACCTTGTTTTAATGAATAGGTATAAACAGGGTCACCAAAATATTCAGTGTTACTTGTTTCTTTGGTTTCTTTTGGAGTGGCTGTTAAACCAATATGTGTAGCGTTTTTGAAGTATGATAAAATTTCTCTCCAACTGCTGTCTTCTTTCGCACTTCCTCTATGGCACTCGTCAATTACAATCAAGTCGAAGAAGTCAGGTGAAAACTGTTTGTATACATTCGCATCTTCGTCTGAACCCGATAAACCTTGATACAAAGCCAAATAGATTTCATAGCTCTTATCAATTTGTCGGTGTTTTACCACCGTCATTTTATCTTTAAAATGTTTGAAGTCGCCTCTACGAGTTTGGTCTATTAAAGCGTTTCGGTCAGCTAAAAACAAAATGCGTTTTTTTGCTCCGCTTTTCCAAAGTCGATGAATGATTTGAAAAGCAGTATAGGTTTTTCCTGTACCAGTTGCCATAACAAGCAGAATTCTGTCTTGTCCATTTGCAATGGCTTCTACTGTTCTATTTACTGCAATTTGCTGGTAGTATCTTGGTTTGCGGTTTGTTCCGTCAAAATAATAGTCTTGAGAAGCAATCTTTTCGGCAGTCTCAGTCGTGATGCCTTTGTATTTTTTGTATTTCTCCCAAAGTTGGTGCGGAGTAGGGAAGTCGTCTAAGCCAATTTCAGTTTCAATGTTTCCGTCTGTTGCGGTACGGTCGTGAAATAAGAAGCCGTCTCCGTTGCTGCTGAACACACATGGAATGTCAAGGATTTGAGCATAGTCCAAAGCCTGTTGAATTCCAGCTCTTACTGAATGTTTGTTGTCTTTAGCCTCAATAATTGCAATTGGAATGTTTGGCTTGTAATACAGAATGTAGTCAGCCCGTTTTTGATTTCCTCTTGCTGTCAGTTTACCTCTAACATATATTTTTCCGTCCGTAAACGAAACTTCTTCTAATAGCTGTGTCAGCTTATTCCAGCCCGATTTTTCTACCGCAGGAGTAATAAACTTGGTGCATATATCACGTTCAGAAAGTGTCTTTTTATCTACCATTTAATCATTCAAATTCAATTGTGCAATATACGATATATTGTCGAGGCGTTGGCTAAAAAGTGGCTCTTTTGGTTTTGCAAGGGTTAGGCTTGTGTGTCGGGCAAAACCCCAATGTGCCATTTGCGGGTCGGTTTTTTTACACTGACCGATAACGTTTCGCAGCTACCCGAAGGGCGGGACTTTTATCACAAAAGTTCATTCGGATAACTGAACTTTGGGCTACCACAAATGTGTCTGCGAAGCACGAAGCCCCGCCTTTTGGGTAGGTGCTGTTAGCGGTTTGTGCTTCTATAATATCTTCATTTTTCAATCTTATTGAGCTGTTAAATGGTTTCTTTTTGTGTTATACATTAACAAGTATCCCCTTTTGTTGGCCTCAGCTAAGAATGAACGGCTGATCAATGTTTCCACAAGAAGTTGCTTTTCTAAAAACGGATTTAAAAGTTTCTCAACCCGGCTTTCTGCAACTCCAATTCTCAAGGCAAATTCTGTGAAATCGCTTTTGGAAGGATGCCCGCTTTTCTTGTATTGTTCACTTTTATAATCATCTGCAAACAGTCCTTTGTCCAATGCAAAATCCTTATCGTCCACATGCAGCTTTGTATTCACCAAATCATAAGCAGGACTTAACAGATAATCTCCACTAGATGATTCAAGCAAGGAAAAGTTCTTTAAATGAGCATCTCCGTTTGAAAACAGATAATTGAAAACAATTAAAGAAAAATACTTCTCTATTTCTATCCGCCATGCCGGAACAAATTTCTTTATCAACTGTCCTGCCTCCTCATAGCTGTATTCATATTTGAAATTTGCACCTGCATTGTCTTTTGTTTTTCCTGCCAGCGTTGCAAAATCTTCTTTGCCCCATTTACTTCCGTTTTCTTTGACGTCAAATCGTTTGGTGATATAGGCAGGTGAACTATTTTTAAAAAAAATCATTGCGTTTTCTGCCGTATTCAGTCCATACACTTGTTTGGCTATTTGCATCGTCAAATGTTCGTTGGCAGGAACTTGGTCAACCTTTTTCAAATCTCTTGGTATCGGCTTGAGTATATATGTTCCCTGTTCTCCTTCCTTTGTTAATCGCAATACATTTTTCTCCAAAAGAAAACTTAATTTTTCCTGCACACCCGATATGGATATGCGTCTGCGATTTTCCATGAATTGTTCTGCGACTTCTTCGCTTTGCTGGGGCTGTTCATAAGGCAAAACATGATTTACCTTTTTACCGCTAAACAAATTTCGCAAGCAGCTTGGGCTGTATGTTGAAAACCCCTCTGCTAATGTTCCCGGACAATATTTTAATTCATCTAAGTTCATCTCGCCACTATTGGTTTCACAGTTATTGCTCCAATTGTATCATATTGTGCTGTTGCTGCTAGCAAACCGAAATTATCTTCTTCGTCTATTCTCAATTGTGTGCTTTGCAGTTTACGGTTGACTCCTTCACTCAACATATTGAAAAAAAACGGAAATAAAAATTCGCTGCTGTATTCTTTTTGTGTTTTTGGAAGTGTTAAACTGATTCCTGGCTTATTTGCATCGTTAAAATAATTGTCATCATACCTGAAAATATAACGCTGACGATTTTCTTCTGTCAATGTTCCTGCTAAAATCCCGTTGCGGTATATTTCCATTGCTCTCATTTACTCAATGTTTCTTTTTAACTTCAAGGGTCAGTTCCATTCCCAACACTTCGGCTAATTTATTCAAAACATCTAATGAAGGATTGCCTTGCCCTCGTTCTAATTTATACAGGGTGTTTGTGCTCACTTTTGCCAGTTCGGCTAAGTGAGGTTGAGTTATACTCAACTCCCTTCGCCTGTTTCTTATGATTTCACCAATAGTCTTAACTAACATTATAATGTGAATTTAGAGTCAAAGATATGGTTTGCTTTTCAATTGCGCAAGTAAAATCACATTATAGTGTGATTTATTCGTCTGTATATTTTGGAACGCAAAACGAAATTGCTAAAATCACATTATAGTGTGACTTCAAGTTCTCATAGCGTCAAATTATCGAACTAAGGCTGTTTCAATAGCATGCCTTCTTACGGTTTCGGGCTTTGCGTTCGGGCGGGTTTCGGAGCACAAAACTGTCTGCCAGCACTGAATTTAAATAGAAGCACAAAGCTCCAAGTTTGCACATCACCCCGCCTGACGCAAAACCCGTGTTATATGCCGCTTTTCTATTCATTTTCTGTCGGTTTGTCAAATGTTGGATACCCTTCTTTCCATATTCTCTCTGTTGAAGTCCACATTAAATATGGTCCGTCAAAACCTTCTATGAAAATCAATTCAAAGTTGCTGTCATCTAATTTTCTGTATTCTGGTTGTAAAAAGTCTATTTTGTCTCTAAACCCAAATTTTCTTAGTGTTTCCCAATCGTTATTGTTTGGCAAGCCATTTTCACTTTTATAAGTTTCAATTTTTTTAATTATCTGTTCTCCAAGTTTTATGTCTGTCTTTCTGTTGATTGTCAATGGTAAGTTCCACCACAATATGTAACCACCAATTGTCAATATAATAATTGTCAATATGCCGAGAACTATTTTTTTCATTGCTTTAATTTTTTTAGGTCAAATGATAAAAATAGTCCGCCTGTCAGTCCGTGAATAATGCCAACGCCCCAATAAAACCAAAGTTGGTAAATTGCATATCCTTCAATTGCGTCAAAAATTTCAAATCGTCTGTTTTTAATTGTCGCCAAAATTCCTTCACTCAAAGCTGTCGAAAGGAATGCAATTGTCCAACTGAAGAAAATAAAGCTGAATGCAACTAAATAAACGTTTCTTTTCTGTTCTGTTACCTGTTTGTAAATCAGTTTAGAAGTCTGCCAAGTTGCAAGTGTGAGTCCGAATGGAATTGTCAGCCAAATATGAAGTCTTGTTGATAAATAGTCGCTGTTTGGGATTTCATTTATTAGCCAAAAAATAAAAACTGTCACCAAAGCCCCAACAATCAGGTGTCTTGATAAAATTTTAAATGTCAGCTTTATTTCTTGTTTCATTGTCGGTTTGTGTCGTCCTAAAGTGGCATATAACGGTTTGGCTACCTACCGTGCGACGTTTAGGAGCATGGACAGGGAGCTGATGTTGTAGCCAGTTCTCTTTCTACGATCCTGGATCAATTTGAGTTCTTATGATTAGCTTGACGTCGATTACCTTTATTCTAAGATTGTGTACGCAACAATCTTCATATTTCCTTATATCAATATATCTTCGCTTGTTCTCGCCAACAATTTCTAATTCTTCTCTTTTACCCTCACAAAACCCTATTATTGATCGTACAAACTGATCTATCTCTTCCTCTCTTAGTCCAAATAATTGGATCTCATTTTCTAGATGTTCCCAATAGTAATGTTCTATATACTTACCTCCATTTTTTAGTTGAAAAATCATCATCCTGTATGTGCCTTCGCCGTCTTCATATCTATCATATTCTATGGAGTCCATTATACCGATATTTATTGCCAGTTCTTTCAAAATATCGTTTTTCCAACAACCATTTTCATCTATATCTAAAAAATCTATAGGGCTCAGTCTCGATAAATATGCATCAAAAACAAAACCTTGTATATTTCCATATAAGATTTTCACCCATTTTCCTCTGTATCCATTCGGCAATTCAATCTCTTCACTTTTTAGTATCTGATCTATTTTGACTTTGCTTCCTCTATTTAACAAGGTAATTACTCCTCCCTCAATACTAGGGTTTTTTCTCAAATTTAATCCACCATCTGCAATTACATACATTTCTTCACCAACCTCATACCTTTGTCCCAAACTATTCAAACTGATTAAAAGCGATATAATTAGGATGAAATTCTTCATGCATTTAGTCATTTTTTATTTAATTGGCTACAACGGTTTGGCGCTTGGCGAAGAAGCGGATTTCGAAGTACTAAACTGTCAACCCAGCACAAAAGTTGATACGAGGTAGAATGTTCAATTAACCACAGAACCCGCTTTTTTGCCAAACGCCTGTTAGCTGCTGCCCTTCTCTTCTTGTGTCTATTTGTTATTCATTACAAGTGTTAATATGAAAAAACTTTCTGTCAACGCTTTAACACTATGAATTATATTTTCTTGTAACGCTATCATCTGTCTTTGTTCCAAATGAGTAATTTGTTCTTCTGCTGTAAATTCTATTTTTCCTTCAATTACTTGAACACTTATTATTCCATTAGCCTTGTGCGGTTTTAGTTCTGCGTTTTCGTGTAGTCCTATAAGCACAATTCTCATAGTTTCCGATTTGAAAAGTGTAACGGAATTTCGGTCGCTGTCAGCCCAAGTAGTTTCACTTTTTATTTGTTTAATAAATTCTTCCAAATTCATTTGTACTAACGGTGCATTTAATATGCGTTCACCGTCTGGTCGTTGTGGTGTTGCATCATTTGATTTATTTTCCATTTTATTTTGGTTGTTATGAGTGTTTAATTTTTCTATCAGTTTTGTTGTCGCTTCGTCTGATGAAGTGCCGTAACCATTTACTAAAGTTCCTTTCAAGTCAAATTTTGAAGATGAAATGGCGTAAAGTATGGACTGATATTCAGGGTCAGAGTCGCCCTCAAAGCGATAGACGTGGTCAATTTGAAAATCGTCTGGTGATAATGTAATATTTGTTCTATTGCATACTATACACTCGTTAATTATGTTAAAGTCGTGCGTGTAACCTAACTTAACAAGACCGTTTATGGTCTCTGACAATGTGCCAAATTCTTCGTTTAAATTTTCATTTTTCATAATTCAAAGGTTTTCTTAATTTATGGTGATGTCCAGTTTATGTATGGTCTGTTAGGGTTGCAGCTAACTTGTTTATATCCGCAACCCACCTATATTCGCAATTCCGATATTTTTCTCAACCATTTGATATTCAGATTCAATATCTGATAGTAAACGTTTATACCCGTTTAATACTCGCTTGCAAACTTTCGTATTTAAACGATTATAAATGTTAATATGTAGATTATATTCGAGATGGTAGCCTTTCCCAAAGCCCCAAAGAGCAATTTTGGACTCAATAACTAAAGCTGGATTTGCGATCATAAGGCCAGGCGTGGGCTTTTTCATTCAGTACTTTTTAGCTAGGTAAAAGTAAGTAAAATTATTAAATCTAGATAGGGGGGCGTTGTATTTTGTCGAAATCCAATCGGCAGAATAATATTTTGAGATAATTAAATATAGTCCTCTATTACCAAATTTTATTTTTTAAAATAGTTATTATGATATTTACGGCAGACCCGTAACTAAGATTTGAGTGGAGTGGGATTTATGGGGAACTCAGTTTTTGGGCATGCCTTTGCCATTATAGCTTGTTACATTTTTAGCGCTGCCAGGACCTGCGCCAAAGTGGCAGGCAGCATATAAATGCAACGATTGGCTAGCACTACCGGGCATACTTTGCTGGATTTAACCTGGTCATAAACCAATGGTCTTAAGATGAGAAAATAGCTGACTTTAGAACCATCCGGCTTCTTTTCATCACCCTTCTTTTACTTTATTGCCGCAATAAGGACATACTACCCACAGTTTTTCAAGTTGACTGTAACAACTCTCACAGGTAATGACCTTGTCGATAACCGATTTTATGGGTAGGCTTGTTCTCACCGTGAATACATCGGGGATTTCTTTTAGAAAACTGGATTCATTGCCTTTTTCCGTAATCAGAAAAAGTTTGTCTTTGGCCCTTGTTATGGCTACATAAAACAATCTTCTTTCTTCTTCCATTAGTAAGTCGTGGTTTGCTTTTTTGATGACCTGAAAAATTCTGTCTTCCAACCAGATGTCGGGGAAGCCGCCGCTGCCTTCGGTCAGTCCTATGATAAACACCACTTTTGCTTCCAGTCCTTTGGAGGAATGGATGGTTTTATTTTGAACGCTGATCCCTTCATTTCTAAATTTAAAGAAATAGGGTGAATACATTTTACTCCTTCTGTAAAGGAAAAGAATTTCATCATTGCTTATACCGTCTTCGAGCAGTTCTTTTACTTTGTGAAGACAGAACTGGATGTTTTCTGCTTCGCTGTTGCCCGAGTAAACCACAATTTTGTGCTCAGATTTTTTGGAAGCCTGTACTTCTTTGTCAACTTTGAATTTGTTGTTTTTGATTACCTCATTGCTGGCACCTACTATGTTCTGGGTGCTGCGGTAGTTTAGGTTTAATTTGATGGTCCTGGCATTGGTGAAGTGGTTTTCAAACTCTACGATGTAACTGACATTGGATCCCCTGAATCCATATATACTTTGCCAGTCGTCTCCCACACAAAACAGCTGGGTTTTGTCGGTGAGCAGCAGTTTGATCAACTCAACTTGCAAATTGTTGACATCCTGAAATTCGTCCACCAGAATGTAATCGTATTTGTTTTTGTATTTAGTGGCTATGTCTTCATGGTTTTGAAAAAGGGATGTACTCCTTGATATTAGGTCGTTGAAGTCGAGATAAGATTTATCGGTGCAATAGTGAATGTAATTTTTGACGATGGGTATTGCCAGTTCATAGAATTGTCGAACCCGCTCATGTTGGTCTTTGCGGGCTTTTTCCAGTACGTGGTCAATGTCGATATTTTCGACTTTGATCATGTCTGTAATGCGCATGACTTGTTGCACAAAATCTTTGACATCTTCCTGGTAGCCGTGAAATTCTTCTTTGAAGTTGAGGGTTACCGTTTTGTGGTAATTGGCGGGTAATCTGTTCTTTACTATTTTGTCAAGTGTATGATTAAAGAGCGCAGAGTCCCTGGTCATGCTTTCATAGGTCTTCACCAGCAATAAATTTCCTTTTTGAAATTGCTCTTCTTTATCTTTTGTGGAGAAACTTTTGTCACTGATGTGTTCTATGTATAGATTGGCATCCGGAATATAAAAATCGGGATGAAAAGAAAAATCTTTGATATTCAAGAGTGGTTCGTACTCATACTTGATACTGTGCCTGTAAAACCAATCTGCAATAAATTGTTCTGACTTGGATCGCACTTTGGTTCCATCCAGCGTTGTATAGTATTTGCCGTCTGTAGGAAAAAAATGCTGGTCTGCTTTTTTGATGTGGATCTTGTCAATGATGTAATCGAGAACATATCGCTTGAGTTGTAACAAGTAAGCTGTGTCCTCACATTTTTCAATGACGAGTTTGTGCATTACCTCAAAGACCGTTTCGGGGGCAA
>ERZ724526.237-NODE-237-length-32580-cov-5.154251_pt1 | contig 32580 bp, 27 predicted proteins | sample MGYA00376059_ERZ724526 | MGnify/ENA primary metagenome ERZ724526 (study PRJEB28724, sample SAMN07190883) | activated sludge metagenome | isolation source: activated sludge of sewage treatment plant in Hong Hong | place: Hong Kong | collected 2016-03-17 ...
ATCATTTCAGGGTCCATTGGCAATTCAAAAAAGCCATCTTCCAGCAAGGGCTGGTCTATCCTAGTGTTGTTATAAAAATCCTTCACCATCCATCCGCAAACTGATGCATTATTAATTGTACTTACAATTTTCAATCTCACTTCAGGCAGAATTTGAATTATGGCAGACAAGACATCTCTGTTAATAACATTGATACCATATTCACCACTCACAAAAAAACTTCCGCAACAAATTAAAAAATTTACTTTCCCGGTTTGACATTTAAATAACAGTTTGTTGATTGTCTTATTCAGGTTCTGCAACAACCATCCTTTATCTTTTAAATTCAGTACACCATCCAAATCTTTATTGGCAACATCAAGCAATTGAAAACATAAGGTAGCAACAGGCATCTTATTATCGTAAACAATCACGTATCTAAACTGCATACCGGCAGGCTTGCTTTGTTCCAATGCTGACAAATAAGAGAATGAAGTAAAAATGACATTTTCACCATTTATGGTCTGCCAGTCATGTAACGGTACTTCAGTCACACTTTTAAAAACTTCTATTCTTAACATATTGCTCTTCAATACACTTCTTACGCTGTCATTTAGCGACAGGCACAATTAAAACATTTAAAAAAACAAAGCACGTAAAAATTATTTCACGTTATTTGTAACAGTTAAAAGTAAAGTTAGTTATGAATATTAAATACAATTCCATCAACAGCAAGCTTTTTGTTGACAACAGGAAAAAGTTTACAGCAGAGTTAAAACCTAAATCAATTGCTATTTTTCAATCTAATGATGAGATGCCGCGTAGTGGCGATCAGAATTTTACGTTTCGTCAGAATGCAGATTTGTTTTATCTCACCGGTATTGATCAGGAAGAAAGTATTTTAGTCATATTTCCTGACTCACCATTGCCCCAATACAAAGAGATTTTATTTGTAAGAAAAACCAATGAACGCATTGCCATCTGGGAGGGGCATAAATACACTAAAGAAGAGGCACAAGCCACCTCTGGTATAAAGCATATCTATTGGACAGAAGAATTTAACGCTGTTGTGCCCATGCTGATGCATCATGCAGAGAATGTTTATGTCAACATAAACGAAAATGATCGTCATGCTACTGAAGTACCTTATCGTGATATGCGCTTTGCACGTGAATGGAAAAACCGTTTCCCTGCACATAATTTTGAACGACTTGGTCAGATAATGGCTAAATTGCGCTCACGCAAGCATGAAATTGAAGTTCAGTTAATCAGCGAAGCTATTAAACATACAGAATCTGCATTAAGACGTGTGTTGAAATTTATGAAACCGGGTGTCATGGAATACGAAGTTGAAGCAGAAATTATTCATGAGTTTGTACGTAATCGTTGCAATGGTCATGCATATAGTCCTATAATTGCATCAGGCGCTTCTGCATGTGTTTTACATTATAACGAAAATAACAAACCTTGTAAAGATGGCGATCTGGTGCTGATGGATTTTGGTGCCGAGTATGCAAACTATGCTGCAGATTTAACAAGAACCATTCCTGTGAATGGAAAATTTACGCCAAGACAGAAAGAAGTATATGAGGCTGTTTTGAGAGTGATGAAAGCAGCAACCAAACTTCTTGTCCCAGGCAACTTTATTGAAAAATATCATGCCGAAGTAGGTAAAATGATGGAGGAAGAATTGGTGAATCTTAAACTGATAACCAAAGATGACATTAAAAATCAAAATCCGGAGTGGCCTGCCTATAAAAAATATTTTATGCATGGCACATCTCACTTCCTTGGACTTGATGTACATGATGTAGGAAACAAATATCAGGCTATGCAGGCAGGAATGGTGTTTACTTGTGAGCCTGGAATTTATATTCCCGAAGAAAGCATAGGAATACGTATTGAAAATAATATCCTCATCACCGATAAAGGCCCGGTTGACCTTATGGCAACAATACCGGTTGAAGTAAGTGACATTGAATCATTGATGCGTAAATAATCATAAAAAATAATAGAAAACATACTCTACAAATATGCAAAAAGACAAAACTGTTTTTAAACTGATAAAAGAAGAACTTGCCCGCCAACGTCATGGTTTGGAATTGATAGCATCGGAAAATTTTGTCAGCCAACAGGTGATGGATGCCATGGGCTCATGCCTGACAAACAAATATGCAGAAGGACTTCCCGGCAAACGCTATTATGGCGGCTGCGAAGTTGTTGATGAAATAGAACAGATTGCTATTGACAGAGCAAAAACACTTTTTAATGCAACATGGGCAAACGTTCAACCTCATTCCGGTGCACAAGCCAATGCAGCCGTAATGCTTGCCTGTCTGCAACCGGGTGATACAATTCTTGGTTTTAACCTTTCGCATGGTGGGCACTTAACGCATGGTTCACCTGTAAATTTTTCAGGCAAACTTTATCGTCCTACATTTTATGGCGTTGAAGAAAATACAGGTACAATTGATTATAACAAAGTTGAAGAAACTGCTTTAAGAGAAAAACCAAAATTAATTATCTGCGGAGCCTCTGCCTATTCGCGCGATTGGGATTATGTTGCACTGCGTTCCATTGCAGATAAAATAAATGCATTGTTACTTGCTGACATTTCACATCCCTCCGGACTTATTGCACGAGGATTGCTTAATGACCCTTTACCACACTGTCACTTTATTACTACCACAACTCATAAGACTTTACGTGGTCCACGTGGTGGTTTAATTATGATGGGCAAAGATTTTGAAAACCCATGGGGACTGAAAACTCCAAAAGGCGAAACACGAATGATGACTGCCTTAATGGACAGTGCTGTTTTTCCGGGCACACAAGGAGGACCATTAGAACACGTTATTGCAGCTAAAGCTGTAGCATTTGGCGAAGCATTAAGCGATGAGTATTTTGAATATTGTTTGCAGGTAATTCGAAATGCTAAAACTATGGCTAATGCCTTTGTTAAAAAAGGATATAAAGTAATTTCAGGTGGAACAGACAATCATTTAATGTTGATTGATCTTCGCTCAAAAAACATAACAGGAAAACAAGCCGAAAATGCTTTAGTACGCGCAGATATCACCGTGAATAAAAACATGGTGCCATTTGACACACAATCTCCTTTTGTGACTTCAGGAATGCGCGTTGGAACACCTGCTATGACATCACGAGGAATGACAGAAACAGAAATGGTTCGTATAGTTGAATTGATTGATACTGTAATTATGAATCATACGAATGATGCTGTAATTGAAGAAGTAAAGACTGCCGTCAATGACATGATGGATCATTTTCCGCTCTATTAATTTATTTATTTCACTCGATAAAAATATTTTTTAGCATTTAGCGTTTGAGAGTGCATAAACCAAATTCCATGAGAATACTAACGCTGTTAGCAGCACTGTTGCTTCCTGTTTGTTTGAAAGCTCAGACAGGTGGAAGTGCAATCTTTCGTTTTCTTGATCTGCCATCATCAGCACGTCATGCGGCACTCGGTGGAAATTTCATTTCCATTCGTGATAATGATTTAAACACTTCTTTTTTCAATCCTGCCATATTAAATGTTGATATGGATAAACAAATCACATTCAACTACAATCCATATTTCTCGGGAATAAAATATGGCTACACTGCTTATGCGCATCACATTGAAAATATTGGAACACTTTCTGCAGGCATACAATATGTAAGCTATGGAAAATTTGACCGCACAGATGAAACAGCAACTGACTTAGGAACTTTTTCAGGTGGCGATTATGCATTAAACGTATCTATGTCAAGGCCTGTTGGAATTGATAGTGTGCTGTTTGTAGGTGCTTCATTAAAATTTATTTACAGTCATATAGACACCTACTCTGCTTTTGGAATTGCTGCCGACCTTGGTGTCAACTATTACAGTCCAAATAGACTGACAAGTGCAGCTCTTGTTGTTAGGAATGCAGGCCGTCAGCTAAAGTCCTATACAGAGAAAAACAACGAGCCTTTGCCAATAGAAATTGAAGCAGGCATTACACAAAAGTTAGCCAAGGCGCCTTTTCGATTTACTTTAACTTATCGTCATATTGAAAAATGGGATCTTTCCTATATTGACAACAACAGTCAGGAAACCGATCCATTGACAGGTGAAATAAAAGAACCTGAAAAAGCATCCTTTGGGAATAAATTATTGCGCCATCTGATAATCAGTAATGAGATTCTTATCAGTAAAAATTTTCATTTGCGAATGGCTTACAATTTCCAAAGAAGAAATGAGATGAAAGTAGAAAGCAGACCGGCAATGGTTGGTATTTCTTTCGGACTTGGCTTAAAGATTTCTAAATTCCATCTCAGCTATGGCAGAAGTCTTTACCATCTTGCAGGTGGAACCAACAGTCTTTCTATTTCAACTTATCTAAACGATTTTAAGCGCAAGCCAAAAGCAACAGAAAGTTAAGATGAAATAAAGTTAAGATTCACTGTTGTTCTTATTGCTTTTCATTATTTTTGAAAAGTTTTCCGGATAAGTTTTATGATAATTGCTATTGATGGTTATTCATCCTGCGGGAAAAGTACGGTTGCAAAAGCCATAGCAAAGCGGCTTAAATTGAATTATATTGATTCGGGTGCCATGTACCGCGCAGTGACTTATTATTTTCTCCAAAACAATATTCCATTCAGCAAAACTGCTGATGACGTTGCAACTGAGTACACCTCTATTCTTGAAAACATACACATTCAATTTATCAGAAATGAGCAAACCGGACAATCAGAAATATATCTGAATGGCAAAAACATTGAAGTAGAAATCAGACAGATGGACGTTTCAGACAATGTCAGTTATGTGAGTGCAATAAAATCGGTACGAAAAAAATTAGTTGTCATGCAACAGCAAATGGCAACTATGGGACACTTGGTGATGGATGGCCGTGACATTGGAACTACTGTTTTTCCGAATGCCGACTTGAAAATTTTTATGACTGCATCACCCGAAGTACGTGTTTACAGAAGGTATCATGAACTCATAGAGAAGGGGATAAAAGTAACACCTGACGAAATCAGAAAAAATATTGAATTACGCGACTATGAAGACACACACAGGGAAGAAAGCCCGTTAAGAAAGCCTGATGATGCCATCATTCTTGACAACACCTATATGAGTCGCGATGAACAAGTACAATTTGTTTTAGATGCTGTTGCTAAGTTGAAAAAGGCAATTAAATCAGGCTAGCATACCTTTACATTCGTTCAGGAGCCTTAATACCAAGTAAGTTCAATGATTTTTTAATTGTCAATGCGCAGGCATCCGCCAAGCACAATCTGAATCGGCTTGTTTCCAATTCACCTTCCGATATAATTGAATTATCGTGATAGAACTGATTAAAACTTTTTGCTAACTCATAAACATAGTTAGCAACAATAGCCGGAGATAATTTTTCTGCTGCAGTTTCAACTGTTTCTTTAAAACGAAGAATATTAATTGCAAGCTCTCGCTCTTTATCATTCATGCTAACAACTGACTCCAATGCCATATTTCTATAATCATTCAGTTGTGCCATCTGAGAAGCCCGTTTCAAAACAGAACAAATTCTTGCATGCACATATTGAATATATGGGCCTGTGTTTCCATGTATCTCTACACTTTCAGCAGGATTAAACAACATTCTTTTTTCAGGATCAACTTTTAAAATAAAATATTTAAGTGCTCCAAAGCCAAGCGTTTCATAGAGTTGTTTTAATTCATCACTGCTAAACTCTTCAATCTTGCCTAACTTACTTGTTTCTTCAGCGGCAGCAGCAGTTACTTCATCCATCAAATCATCTGCATCAACAACAGTTCCTTCACGCGATTTCATTTTACCACTCGGCAAATCAACCATTGCATAACTCAAATGATAAAGCTTATTAGCCCATGCATACCCTAATTTTTTCAGTATTAAAAACAATACTTTAAAATGGTAGTCCTGCTCATTGCCAACAACATAAATTTTAGAGTCAAAATCAAACTCATCGTGACGCAACAATGCAGTGCCTAAATCCTGTGTAATATAAACTGAAGTTCCATCAGAACGCTGTACTATCTTTTCGTCCAAGCCATCGCTTGTTAAATCAACCCAAACACTGTTGTCAGCTTTTTTATAAAACACCCCTTTCGACAACCCTTCTTCAACTATTTTCTTACCCAGCAGATACGTTTCTGACTCATAATAGGTCTTGTCAAAATCTACTCCTAATCTGTTATAGGTGACATCAAAACCTTCATAAACCCAGCTATTCATCATTTTCCATAATGCCCTCACTTCTTCATTGCCAAGCTCCCATTCTATCAGCATCTGTCTGACTTCTTGCATTATGGGTGCACTCTTTTCTGCTTTATCTTTCTCAATACCTGAAGCAATTAACTCTGAAACCTGCTGTTTATATTGCTTATCAAACTCCACATAATATTTCCCAACCAGATGATCGCCTTTCAATCCGGAGGATTGCGGTGTTTCACCATTACCAAACTTTTTCCATGCCAGCATTGATTTACAAATGTGCACACCTCTGTCGTTGATGATACTCACACGTTTTATATTTCGCCCAGTTGCTTTAAGAAGCAATGAAACCGAATAACCTAAAAGAATATTGCGCAAATGTCCAAGATGTATGGGCTTGTTTGTATTTGGCGAAGCGTATTCAACAATTACGGGCTTAGACTTATCCGGCTTGGAAAAACCATAATCAGGATTTGCAAATGCAACTGCAACTTTTTTCAGCCACTGCTCATCACTTATAGATATATTTAAAAATCCTTTTATGACATTGTAATTGCTGATAAAAGATGCATGCTTGATTAAATACTCTCCAATTAATCTTCCGGTTTCTTCAGGTGATTTTTTTGACGGACGAACAAAAGGAAAAACAACAATAGTATAATCTCCATCAAACTCTTTGCGTGTTTGTGTGTAAGTCAGCAGACTTTCATCAGGCTCAAAATCAAAAAGCGCTTTTAATGCTTCATTTGTTATGCTCGCTAATTCCTTTTCAAAAATCATTTCAAAACAGATTAATTATAGATGGCATTTTTTGTCGCCAGTAGGGTATTCTGTAACAATCCGATAATTGTCATCGGACCAACTCCCCCCGGAACCGGTGTAATAAAACTACACTTAGCAGCCACTTCATCATACTTAATATCACCTTTCAGCTTGTATCCGCTTTTTGTTGCTTTGTCTGCCACACGCGTAATCCCCACATCAATCACTACGGCACCTTCTTTCACCATAGCTGCTGTTATCAGCTCGGGTGAACCAATGGCTGCAATTAATATATCAGCACGTTTTGTGTATGATGCAAGATCTACTGTCTTACTATGACAAATTGTTACGGTACAATTACCGGGTTTACTGTTTCGACTCAATAAAATACTCATTGGCATTCCAACTATATTGCTGCGTCCAACTACAACACAATGCTTCCCCTGAGTTTCAATTTTATATTTTTCAATCAACTGCATAATACCTTTGGGTGTGGCTGCAATGTAACAAGGCTTGTTCTGTTGTAGCCTCCCTGCATTCATCGGATGAAATCCATCAACATCTTTTGCAGGATGAATAGCTTCATTTATTTTCTGTGGTGAAATATGATTTGGAAACGGTGATTGTACAATGACACCATCAATGCTTGAATTAAAATTGAGTTCATTTATACAGTTCAATATTTCGCTTTCACTCACCGTATTTTCAAAACGAAAAAGCGATGCATTAAATCCAACATCATGACAAGTCTTTAATTTATTAGCAACATAAGTTTCGCTTGCTCCATTATTACCTATGAGTAATATAGCTAAGCCCGGAGGACGTTTACCTATTGCAACAAGCACATTTACTTCCTGCTTTAGAAGAGCTTTATACTCTTCTGCTGTTTGCTTACCATCTATTATTGTCATGCCCAAAAAATATTGTCCTTATACGATAAATCATCTTCTCATTCCGGGCATATTGCGCATCATATTTTTCATATTGCCGGTCGTCATCATTTTCATCATCTTACGCATATCTTCAAACTGTTTAATCAATTTATTTACTTCCGGAATACCTGTTCCGCTACCGGCTGCAATTCTTTTTTTTCTATTTCCATTAATCAAATCCGGATTGGCCCGTTCTGCCGGTGTCATAGACTGAATAATTGCTTCTATACTTTTAAAAGCATTGTTATCAATGTCCATATCCTTAACAGCTTTACCAACTCCGGGTATCATCGAAACAAGGTCTTTAATGTTTCCCATTTTTTTAATCTGCTGCAATTGCGAAAGGAAATCATTAAAATTAAACTGATTCTTGGCAAACTTCTTCTGTAGCTCGGCAGCTTGTTTTTCATCAAATTGCTCCTGTGCTTTTTCTACCAACGTCACTATGTCGCCCATACCTAAAATACGGTCGGCCATACGTTCCGGATGGAAAACATCCAATGCATCCATCTTCTCACCGGTACCCACAAACTTTATTGGCTTATTTACAACAGAACGAATAGACAATGCCGCACCACCTCTAGTATCACCATCAAGCTTTGTTAAAACCACTCCGTCAAAATTCAATCTGTCATTAAACGCTTTTGCCGTATTCACTGCATCCTGGCCGGTCATACTGTCAACTACAAACAAAATCTCATCAGGTTCGATTGCATTTTTCAATGCAGCAATCTCATTCATCATCTGCTCGTCTATAGCCAAACGACCTGCAGTATCTACAACAACTACATTGTTTCCATTCTGTTTTGCTTGCTTTATTGCATGACGTGCAATTTCCACAGGGTTTTTATTCTCTATTTCAGAATAAACTTCTACACCTATCTGCTCACCTAAAACTTTCAACTGATCAATGGCTGCAGGCCTGTAAACATCGCATGCCACCAACAAAGGGGTTTTCCCTTTTTTAGTCTTTAAAAAATTCGCAAGTTTCCCGGACAGGGTAGTCTTACCCGAACCTTGCAACCCCGACATGAGAATAACAGACGGATTTCCTTTCAGATGTATATCCGTCATCTGTCCACCCATTAATGTCGCCAGTTCATCATGAGCAATTTTAACCAGCAACTGACCGGGAGATACAGCCGTTAATACATTCTGTCCTAAAGCCTTTTCTTTAATGGTATCGGTAAACTGTTTTGCTACTTTATAATTTACGTCAGCATCTAACAATGCCCTTCTAACCTCTTTTAAAGTTTCGGCAACGTTAATCTCTGTTATCTTTCCCTGACCTTTAAGGTTTTTGAACGCCTTTTCTAACTTATCACTTAAATTCTCGAACATGATTTATAAAATAGTGTGCGAAAATAATAAAGTTTAACCGTTTTCAGGATATAAAAAACGCATCTGAACAATAAACCTTCCGTTAATCAATCCAGCAAAATTCTTAACTGTTAAAGTTTGTTAATGAGGATAAAATTCTATCAATTAATTTCACTTTGAAGCTCCCTCAATAAAACAATTCTTAATTTCGCAACGCAGTTACCGGAATAACATGAAACATAATATAATTATTTTTTTATTCATATTTTTTTTCAGTGAAGTTAATGCCCAGAAAATCTGGTCGCTTAAAGACTGTATTGACTATGCACTGAACAACAATATTAGTGTTCAGCAATCAATCATTGCCTCAAAAATTGCGGCTGCAACTTATCAGCAAAGTGTTGGCAGTCTTTTTCCGAGTATCAATGCCAGTTCATCTTTAAATTACAACTACGGCAGAAGCCTTGACCCTACAAGCTATCAATATGTTGACCAAACATTTCAGTCAGGTGGTGCATCGTTAAATGGAAATCTTCCAATTTTTCAGGGACTGGAACTGCAACATAATCTGCGTAAAAGCTCCATAGATTTTGATGCTAGTAAATTAGATGTACGCAAGGTGCAGAATGATATTGCCTTGTCAGTTGCAACTGCCTACTTGCAGATACTTTATAGCAATGAGCAATTAAAAGCAACCAACGACAGAATAGATGCGGTTACAAAAGAACGTAACAGGGCAAAAATTTTAGTTGATAATGATTTGTTAGCCGAAGGCTCCTTGCTTGATGCAGATGCACTTCTTGCCACAGAAGAATTCAATAAAGCGTCAGCAGAAAATCTGCTCACCTCATCAAGACTCACGCTCATTCAACTAATGCAACTTGAAGGAGCGAGTGATATTGTTATTGAAACTCCTACATTGGAAATCCCATCGCAAGAATCTCTTTCATTATCGTCAGAATCGGTTTACAATGAAGCTTTAAAAAATCTGCCGGAGGTAAAAGCCTCTGAACTTAGGCTGAAAAGTGCCAAGGAATCTTTAGGCATTGCCCGTGCTGCACGCTATCCAAAGCTATCTGCATTTGGCTCTTTATCTACCAATTATTCCAATCAGGCAACATCATTGGATGGTAGTCCGGTTTTCACTGGCTATGTTCCTTCAGGTGCTGTTACCTCATCGGGAGAGCAAGTACTCCAACCTGTTTTCAATTATAAATATATTGATACCCCTTTAAAAGATCAGCTGAATAATAATTTCGGGAAAGCCATTGGTTTCAACTTATCCATCTCTTTATTCAACGGATGGGCAATTAACAGCAATATTAAAAGATCAAAATTAAGTTTTGAAAATGCACGCCTCAATGCATTACAAACAAAAAACACTGTATATAAAAACGTTCAGCAGGCTCATGCAGATGCAATAGCTGCACTCAACAAATATGCTGCAGCAAACAAAAGTGTAGCAGCACAGGAAAAGGCATTTTTATATACAGAAAAAAAGTACAATGCCGGTCTCTTAAATTCGATTGACTACGTAAATGCCAGAAATAATTATACCAAATCACAATCAGATTTAATTCAATCAAAATTCGATTTGATTCTAAAAATAAAAGTGCTTGATTATTATCTTGGAAAACCACTATCATTTTAAGCAAATTATATGAGTAAGAAAAATAAAACATTAAGAAATATCATCATCATTGCCGGAGTCGTTATTATAGCTTTGGTAATAGCTAAAAAAGCTGGTTGGTTAGGTGAAGAAAATATCACCAATGTTAGTACCGAAAAAGCCTCACTGCAAACAATCACAGAGTCTGTATCTGCCAGTGGAAAAGTACAACCAGAGGTAGAAGTAAAAATCAGCTCTGATGTTTCAGGTGAAATTGTTGAGATGCTTGTTAAAGAAGGTGATGTAGTAAAGAAAGGTCAGTTACTTTGTAAAATCAATCCAGAAATCTACATTTCATCATTAGACAGAGCTGTTGCCGGACTAAATACCACTAAGGCAAATTATGAAAGTAGCAAGTCACGACTTTCACAAGCAGAAAGTCAGTTGGTAAAAGCTGAAATCGCCTATACGAGAAACAAAAAACTATTTGAAGAAAAGGTAATCAGCGCTTCTGATTTTGAAGCCATAAAGTCTGCTTATGAAGTTGCAAAAGCTGAGGTAGATGCATCCAAACAAGGTGTGTCAGGAGCTCAATACAACATCAACAGTGGAAATGCAACTGTGCGTGAAGCCAAAGAAAATTTAAATAAGACTGAAATTTTTGCACCTGTTAATGGTACCATTTCTAAAATCAGCAAGAAAAAAGGTGAACGTATTGCCGGAACAAGTTTTACAGATGGTACAGAAATTCTTAGAATTTCTAACTTACAGGAAATGGAAGTAAAAGCCGATGTTGGAGAAAACGATATTATAAGAATACACCTAAATGATACAACACTTGTTGAAATTGACGCATACAGCCCACGAAAATTCAAAGGCATTGTAACGGAAATTGCCAACTCACCAAATGAGTCCCTTACTTCAACTGAGCAGGTCACAAACTTTGCAGTTAAAATCAGAATTTTACGCGAATCTTATGCCGACTTGATTCCATCTGACCATCCGGAATATTCTCCATTTAGACCTGGAATGTCAGCAACAGTTGAAATACAAACTAAAAAAGTTAGTAACGTTGTTTCCGTTCCGATTAAGGCAGTTACAACACGTGATACTACAATCAGAGCATCTGATAAAGCTGTTATCAGGAAATCAGATGATACACCGGATGTTAAGGTAGTAGCAACTAACAACACGGATGAAACACCTGTTAAAGAAATTGTCTTTGTCAATGATAATGGAATTGCAAAAATGCATGTTGTTAAAACAGGTATTCAGGACAATAATTTTATTGAAATTCTTGAAGGAATAAAAGTTGGTGACGAAATAATCACCGACCCTTATCAGGCTGTATCAAAAAAACTAGTTGATGGTGATAAGATTAAAGTTGTTCCACAAAATCAGCTTTTTATAGAAGAACAAAAATAATTTTAGTGGCTCTTCTACTCCATTTAGAAACTTCTACTGACACTTGCTCCGTTTGTATTTCTGACAATGAAACAATCATTGATTGCAAAGAAACACACAACAGCAAATCACATGCATCTTTACTTGCTGTTTTCATTGATGAATTGTTAAAACAAAACCAATTAACCTATAAAAATATTGATGCTGTTGTTATCAGTTGCGGCCCCGGATCTTACACCGGATTGCGCATTGGCGTAGCAACTGCTAAAGGTCTTTGTTTTGCTCTAAAAGTGCCGTTAATTTCTGTCCCTACCTTACAGTCAATGGCAAACAATGCACTCAAAAAATGTCACGGTCAGTTGTTATTATGCCCAATGATAGATGCACGCAGAATGGAAGTCTTTACAACACTTTTTACGCCTCAACTTGATTATGTCGAAAAGGAAAATGCCGCAATCATCAATGACCATTTTCAACATGACTATCTATTAAAAAACAAGATCTGTTTTTTTGGAAATGGTGCAGAAAAACTTCCGGAATCAATAAAAACAAATTCAAATTGCACCATTTTAGATGATTTTAAAATGTCTGCAACTGGTTTAGTAACGCTTGCTTTTAAAAAATTTACGCAACAAACTTTTGAAGACCTTGCCTATTTTGAACCTTTCTATCTGAAAGATTTTGTCGGTAAATAGGTGATTTTAAATTATAATTACCACATATTTCATGTTCTGTTAATATTTTTCTTCTTTCTCTGATTGCCAACATTTCATAAAAAGACTAAAGTTTATTTAACGCTAACTTGCATGTTTAATTTAATAATATTACTATTAATATTCTAATTATCAATAACTTATATTTATATGATTAAAGTTTTAAATCAATTAATATTTATTCTATACTTACCGGTTTAAATTTATGTCATGTGCTCAAATTACCAATTTCCTGATGATAACATAAGTTATTAAAAAAATTGGTAAGAAAATTGCTTTTACTCTTAACCTTTTAGTAAATTTACCGATTAAACTTACAGGACATCTTAACAAATGTCTTCCAAAACTATTAAATCAATAAAAACATGAAAGATTTCCAAAAAATCATTTCCTTTTTTATGGTCACCGTGCTCTTTGTTTTCAGTTCTTATCGTTCTGAAGCATTGATCTTTCAATCTGTGGCTTCCGGAAATTTTAATACATTGATATGGAATCAACCTGGATTATATCCGACAGCAGGCGATACAGTTGTTATAAATACAGGAACCACAGTAACGATTATTGGGATTAATACCGATATTTTAGGTTCTGTAACTGTTAATGCCGGTGGTACTTTAACTATTGCTAACAATGCTGTTGCTCAGTTGGTTTTTGCAGGTAATTTGGTTGTAAGTGGCACATTAATTAATAATGGCAGAATTGATATGACTGTACCCGGAAATTTTGTTTTAGGTAACGGAGCAGTTTATGATCATAACCCAAGAATTAATATTGCAGTTGACGAAAAAGTGTTTGAAAATGGAGTTGAAAGTTTTAGTCCTTCAAGTACCCTGATAATTCGCAAATGGGCAAGTACTGCATTGCCATTAATAGGCCCTACACGTATTACTAGTGATATAGGAAATTTAGTTACTTCCGTTTCAGGTGCAACCTGGGAGCAAAAAGGACAGTTTTCACCCAACAGAATAAAAGGTAGTCTCCTAGTAACAGATGGTGTTCTAAGGATGGATGATGGGAGTGGTGCCACAACCACATTAACTTTAAACGATGTTACTCTCAGAGGTAATTCTGCTATAATTTTTCAGGAAGGTAATAACAGAAACCTAACCTTAACAATGGGCAACTTTACTGATAGTAGTACTTTATCAACACAACCTACCATCATTATGAACATGTCTTTAGGGGCATTAAATCTGACAGTAAATGGTCATTTTATAACGAGACATGATTTTATTGCCGTTTATGATTCAACATTCCCAATCAGAAGTGCCAGTGTCATAGCTAACATTATGGGAGACTTATTTATTCAAGGTTCGGGTAATAAGTTTGATTTTTGCAAGCAAGTTAATGCACCATTGACTTTAACTGTTGGAGGCAACACAAAAATAGCAGGGAACCCTAATTATGTTCGATTTGTTGATTCCGGAAACGGATTCTTAAATTATACCACAGGCGATTTAAATATTTCTGCCGGACTTAAAAATGTCTTTTTGGGTGGAAATGATGCATTAGATGCCTCAAACGCTCCACTTTTCCCTTTACCAACATCCTATGCAACTATAAATGTATTAAACGATTTTAATCTTTCGGGTGTGACTAATACAACCATTATGCTTTCACCCGGAAACGTTGCAAGGACAATGTTAATTGTTGGCCATGACTTAACCTCCTCAGCTTCGACAGTAAATTTTGTTGTATCAAACAGCATTGGAATAGTAAATGTTGGCATTAATTCAAATTTGATGCTAAATGGCGGCTCCATGAATGTACAGGCCAATGCAAGTTCTAATGCAATAGATTCAATTTCTGTTACCAGAAGTTTTGTGTTTAATTCTACAAATCCAAGTAATTTTTTTAGAGGCAATTCGGGAGCCGGCAATACCTATATTCATATATTTGGTGATTTCAATCTGATGAATTCAGGTACTGCAACCAATCAGGGAGTTTGTGGGACCTACCTTAACAATGGAAATCTTGAGTTTCATGTTGGCGGCAACTTTAATCTGAATGCCGGTGCATTTTATGGTATTCAGGACGGAACAGGACGCAATACATTTTCTGTAGATGGAACCTTAAATCAGTCAGGAGGATTCTTTAAAGGCACCCATGCACCGAATATTTTTACTGCCGGTAAAAGTATTTTTACTTTAGGTGCATTTAATTTCACCGGTGGTAATTACATACAATATAATGCAGCCAACGATAGTGTAATCTGCACCGTAAATGGAGATTTTACTGTTAATTATTCAGCTGTTTCCAACTTAGTTAGTTTCATTCCTTATTTACATCCTGTTTATAGCAACACTTCACCTTTAAAACTAACTGTTTCTGGGGTAATGTCTTTTGACGGAGCAAATGGAACATTTTATTCAAGTGTTACACAAGGTAATGAGGTTATCAAACTAAATAGCAATCTTATTTTTAATAATGGAAACAATAGTTTTAATAACTATCCAAGTGCAGTAATCACTACTACTCACAATGTGGATATAACTATTGCAGGAAATTTAACTTGTAATAATGGAATAAACAATTTTTCTGCCGGCAGGGGCGACTTGACGGGAACAATTAATGGCGACTTGATTATTTCAGGTGGTACTTTAAGTTTGAAAAGTAATTCAGCTTATTCTCCAATCGTCATAAATGTTTTAGGAGGATTTAGTATGTCAAATGGCAATTTTTTCTATACAAACAATGCAACGGTTCCACCTATAACAACAACAGTTACTATTAACAGTGATGATGATAACACCGGTGATTTTGTACACTCCGGTGGTACAATCAATTTTGTTAACAACACTTTAAATCCTACTGTTCAGAGCTTAACCATTAAAAGTCCTAATGTATTACTTGGCCCTTCCGGAACAATTAAACGAAACGGTGCAGGTACAATTGCTGCTCGCGGTGCCCTTGACTTTGCACGTACAGGCACTACATTATTTACTCGTTTAAATGGTCATACAATTGATCACTCTGTTATAACCATATTGAGTGGAACAACGTTGGAAGTGATTTCAGGTGATGTTCAGCTTGCATCGTATGTTGAAGAATTTGCAGGACAAAATTTACCAATGCTTTATGTTTCATCTGGTGCTACTTTCACTCTAAGAAATAATAGCTCTGTTTATACTACCGGAAATTTCCTGAAAAGTACAGTACAAGGAGCCAGCGGATCTAGAATACGCATTCAACATACTAATGGATTCTATTCTGGCTTTAGTTCTGCCGCAATCAATTCAAGTGGCAACATGGGATTTATACTCTCTGCAAGTGGCACAGTAGAATATTTCGGTGACGACAATCAGATTGTTACAGGAATTGGAATGGGTAATGCTGTTGGTGGCAACCAGAAATATGGTATTCTTGAAATTAACTTTGGTGGTACTCCAAATACAGAATATGTTTACCCAACAAACAATGGTACTGTAAATGTTAGAAATCAATTAAAATTAACTAATGGCGAATTGCGTTTGGATGAAGATAATGATCCTACAGTTGGAGGTCGTACAATAATAATAGAAAATAGTCCGAACACTTCCATCTCCAGAACGAATGGGTATATAAGAGCCGAAACTTATGATGGTGCAAGTATTGTAAAATGGATGTTTGGAGCTGACAACACTCCACACACTATTCCATTTGGAATTAATTCTACTACTTATATTCCATTAACTGTTACATCAACTGGTGGAAATGCAGGTTTTGTGTCAACATCTACATTTGAAACAAATCCTGCCAACCTTCCTTTTCCTCCTGGCGTTGGACATGTAAACTCAGCAGCTACCGGTGCCGACAATAGCGCTGATTGTGTAGATCGCTTTTGGAAAATTAACCAATCTGGAAGCAGCACCACATTCAATGCTGTATTCTCTGCTCCTGTTGCTGAATTTCCTGCACTTGCCGGAACTTACAAAGCACAACATTATAATTATGCCGGAGGTTTTTGGGACAATCCATTTCAGGGAGCACAGTCTTATAACGCTGTAGGTGCTGTTCGCAGTGTTACCGTAACCGGTTTATCCACAGCCAATGACTGGTGGGTATTAGTAAATGAAAACACGCCACTTCCTGTAGAATTACTTTCATTTGATGCTAATTGCATAAACAATCGTCATCAAATTAAATGGACTACTGCATCAGAACTAAACAATGATTTTTTCACCATTGAGAAAAGTTCTAATGGCAATGAGTTTACTTTTTTTCGAAAAATACAAGGCAGCGGAACAATCAATGACACTAAGACTTATACAGTTTCAGCAGAAGATGGCATTGCTGAATATTATAAGCTTAAACAGTTTGATTTTAATGGAACCATGCATGAACTGAAAACAATCTATGCACCATCATGTCAAAATGATATGTTTAAATTATTGTCAGTAAATCAGGTCGAAGAAGTAGTTAACTCTATTATTTCAAGTCCTGATAATGTAAAAGCAGAAATAACACTATTCGACTTAAAAGGAATTTTGGTTTTTAAAGAAGAAGTTTCTCTTACAACTGGCATCAATTCAGTTCGCCTTCCTATTAATCTTGCTAAAGGTTTATATTATTTCCAGATTATAAATGACAATCAGGTTACCCAAGGCAGAAAGTTTTTAGTCAACTAAAGAATAATTATAATTTTATAAAAACCCATGTCAATTCATGGGTTTTTTTATTGCATTTCAAAGTATTTCCTATTTTTAGCCTTGCAAACATTTTAGCATGACTTTGATTGGCAGAATAATTAAGGCAAGTATTGATCTCCGAGGGAAAATCGAAATTGCACCCTTTTCTCCTTTTATTTCGCAGAAGCGTGTACTGAAAAAATTAATCAGGAAAGCCCAGTTTACCATGTTTGGTGAAGCATACAACTTTCAAGGAATGCTTGGTAATAAAAATTTTGTAACCAAATTCCGGGCAGTAGTTCCTGTTCATGATTATAATTCTATTTTTTCAAATTGGTGGAATAAAAGTTTACATGATCAGGAAAATGTTTGTTGGCCCGGCAAAGTCCGTTATTTTGCTTTAAGTTCCGGAACTTCCGGTTCATCAAGCAAGCACATTCCTGTAACCAAAGAAATGTCTAAAGCCATTCAAAAAGCCAGCTTAAAACAGATACTTTCTTTATCTAAATACGACCTACCCTTTTCAACTTTTGAAAAAGGAATATTAATGCTAGGCGGTAGTACACATTTACATCAGCAAGGAAGTTATTTTGAAGGTGATCTTAGTGGCATTACAGCAAGTCAGATTCCATTTTGGTTTCAGCACTTTTATAAACCCGGAAGAAAAATCTCCAGAGAAAAAGACTGGCATGCAAAGCTGGATGAAATAACGCATAAGGCAAAAGATTGGGACATTGGAATCATAGTAGGTGTTCCGGCATGGGTTCAACTTTTGATTGAAAAAATACTTGAACATTACAAACTCAAAAATATTCATGAGCTTTGGCCGAACCTTGAAATTTATGTTCACGGTGGCGTGTCATTCGAGCCTTATAAAAAAGGATTCAGCAAACTCTTAGGGAAACAAATTTATTACATTGAAACCTATTTAGCCTCTGAAGGATTTATTGCCTATCAGGATGAGCCAAACACAAGAGGTATGAGGCTTATCATAAACAATGGAATATTTTATGAATTTATCCCTTTTAACGAAGATAATTTTGATGCAGATGGCGAATTAAAACACAAACCGAAAACTTTATTATTAAATGAAGTTAAGGCAAATGAGCCTTATGCAATACTCTTGACAACATGTTCCGGTGCATGGCGATATTTGATTGGCGATGTAATTACATTTACCAATATTGAAAAATGTGAAATTCAGATTATAGGCAGAACAAAACACTATCTGAGTTTATGTGGTGAGCACCTCTCTGTTGACAACATGAACAGAGCTATTGAACTTGTTTCTGATGAATTAAATATTGATATCCCGGAATTTGCAGTTGCAGGTATCCCCTATCATTCATTGTTTGCACACAAATGGTACGTTGGCTGTGACACCTATAATGACTCAGAAAATCTGAAAAAACTTATTGACGAAAAATTGAAAATACTTAATGACGATTATAGGGTTGAGAGAAGAAGTGCATTGAAAGAAATTTTTGTTGAAATTATTCCAACATCATGGTTTTATAAATGGATGGAACTACAAGGCAAAATAGGTGCACAAAACAAATTCCCCAGAGTAATGAAAAATAAAGTTTTTGAGGATTGGGAAAAATTTGTTGCATCACAACATAAGAATATAAATCAAGAAGTTTAATTTTTTATAAACTACAATTTTGATTGAGCCTGTAATAAGTGGATTTCTGTTAGGTTGCTTTTTGGCAATTCTTGCCGGTCCGGTTTTTTTTCTTATCATAAACATCAGCTTACGTAAAGGCTTTAGCTATGCAAGCAGAGTAGCAATGGGTGTACTTATCAGTGACACACTCTTTATTTTCATTGCCTACTTTGGCAGTAATTTTATTTTGCTTCTCAACAATCACAGATTTATTGCTGGAATCATTTCAGGAATTTTACTCATTGGCTTTGGCATAGCTTTAATACTTAAAAGAAATAGCATTCCAGCGGAAGCTATAACAGTAAACGAAAAAACAGATAGCAAGAGTCTTTATATATTAAAGGGGTTTATGATTAACTCCATGAACCCATCAGTATTATTTTTCTGGATTGGTGTTTCGGGAACAGTTTCTGTTAAAGAGCACTATACTATTCATCACCTTTTGTTGTTTTATGGCTCTATATTAATCACGCTTTTCTCATTCGATCTTTTTAAAGCATACATTGCACATAAATTAAAATCTATTTTGACAATAAAATTACTCACCTGGCTAAATAGGATTACAGGCATGGCATTACTTGGAATTGGCTTATACACCCTGATAGTTGCCTGTTGGCAGGCTTTTGCAAAATAGAAATCAGTTGTAATAATATAACCTTACAGATTGTTGATTACATTCTTTTATGTGCAGCTAATTTTGAAATTCAGTTACTATATAAATTGTTATTGGATTGCTCTTATCAACAAAAAACCGCATATCGTAGCACAAATACCAATCACCACACTGAGAAAAACATATACAGCCATCATTCCATAATAGCCATGACGCAACATCAAAAACGATTCCATTGTAAAAGCCGAAAAAGTTGTAAACCCGCCAAGAATTCCTGTTGCAATAAATAAACGCCATGCTACCGTCATTTTACTTTGCTCGGCAAAGCTATAGACAACACCAATTAAAAAGCAACCAATAATATTGACAAGCAAGGTCCCTACAGGGAACTCTGAAACTGTCTTGGATTGAACACATAGTGAGAGTATATAGCGCAACACCCCACCGATAGAACATCCCACTCCGATTGAAAAAATTGCTTTAATGTTCATGTCGTAAATACCATATTTCGGCTTTTGAAAATTGCATTTAATAAATCACAATTTAATTTATTTAAGAACTGCCTTCCAATATAAAGTTTCACACAAAAATACTTCTTTAGAAGATATGAAGTTTAATTTTTAGGTAATCAGTTGTTCAAGCTATTTTTTTTGATAAGTGCGCTTTAAGTGAGTCCGATTTTTTCTTGGAATTCTAAAATGGAGTTCCCATCTTTGTGTGGACAAAAAAGATATCAGGGTATATAATAGCAAAGTGTTGTTGAAGTAAGAATGAAAAAGAATCTTTCAGTTCACACACAATGCCTTAATAACTAAAAACGATCTTCTCTATCTGTAGCTAATTTTATTGCTGTCAGTTCATGAATACTTCTCTTCAAAATGTAAAAAAGTATCACTGCAATCAGCAAGCCCAATATCCATCCTCCAATAATATCTCCGGGGTAATGGACTCCCAAATATATTCTGCTGTACGAAACAAGTAATACATAAAATGTCAGTATGCCAACAATCAAACGCTCTTTCCTGAAAACAGACAATACCAAAAAAACACAAAGTGCCATGGTATTGGTAGCATGCGATGAAACAAAACCATATTTGCCACCACACTTGTTATTTACTTTATGTACTTTTTCCTGAATGTCAAGGTTATGGCATGGCCTGTAACGCTTCACATTGTCTTTAATTAATACAGAAACCTGATCGCTACATACAATGAGAACTATAATCATCAGCAACATTTTCCAGGAGTTGGCTTTGCATCTTTTTATCACCAACACAAACAAAAGTACATAAAGCGGTATCCAGACAAACCTGTTTGTTGCATAATAAAAAAAAGTATCCATGGCCGGACAGTTCCATGAATTCAGCAGTAAAAACAACTGCGTATCTAATGATTTAAGCAGACCAATCATTCGTTAAGCTCTTGCCACAAAACATCTTTAAGTTTCTGAATATTGAAACCCGAAACAGAAGAAATAAAAACAATAGGCACTTTGGTGTTTCCGGGATTCTTATCAGTTGGCACCTCTTTCTTCATTTGTTTCAACATTATATCATCCAACATATCACATTTAGTAATGGCTATTACCCTTCTTTTATCTAACAACTCCGGATTGTGTTGCCGTAATTCGTTTTTCAATATTTTATATTCCTCAATAATATTTTTTGAATCGGCAGCAATCATAAACAATAAGATGGAGTTGCGCTCAATATGTCTTAAAAACCGCAGACCAATTCCTTTTCCTTTGTGTGCTCCTTCAATGATGCCGGGGATATCTGCCATCACAAACGATTTGTCATCACGATAGTTGACCATACCTAAGTTGGGAACCAATGTGGTAAATGGATAATCTGCAATTACAGGTTTGGCAGCAGAAACTACAGAAAGCAAGGTTGACTTTCCGGCATTTGGAAATCCAACCAATCCTACATCGGCCATTAATTTTAATTCTAATACTTTCCACTCTTCAACACCTTCCTCTCCTGGTTGCGCATGACGTGGTGTTTGTAGTGTTGCTGTTTTAAAAAAAGCATTGCCTTTGCCGCCTCGCCCACCTTTAGCTAAAATCATCTCCTGACCATCTTCTTCTATTTCAAACAGAACTTTGTTCGTTTCAAAATCTCTGGCTATTGTTCCTATTGGCACTTCCAGTATTTCATCCTTGCCATCTGCTCCGGTACAAAGTGCATTACCTCCTTTTTGTCCGGCCTCAGCAAGAATATGTTTGCGATATTTCAAATGTAATAAAGTCCAAAGTTGTTTGTTGCCTCGTACGATAATATGTCCACCACGTCCGCCATCGCCTCCGTCAGGTCCCCCCTTGGCAGTTTTCTTATCTCTGTGAAAATGTACATAGCCCGAACCTCCTGCTCCTGAACGACAGCAAATTTTTACATAATCAACAAAATTTTTCTCCATTTGATTTAACTGGTTTAATCTGATTTATTTTCAATTTACAGAGGAAAAAATCAATGAACTACAATTGCCTCCAAATCCAAATGAATTAAGAAGACAATGTTTTATCTTTTCTTTCTTGAAATTCAAGTTAGGTACAAGTCCGGTATCCTTATCAGGAGTTTCGAAATTTCTGCTTGGATAGATATATCCATTTTTAACTCCAATTACAGCGAGTACACTTTCAACAGCCGATGCAGCACCTAATGTATGTCCTAAGATAGATTTTAAAGAACAGACCGGTGGCAGTGACTCTCCAAATATTTTTTTAATAGATAATCCCTCTACCTTGTCATTATTAGGTGTTCCTGTACCATGCGCAATAACACTGTCAATTTCATAAGGTAACAACCCGGCATATTCCAACGCACCACGCATTGCCGCCATAGGACCAAAACCTTCATCACTCAAGGATGACGGATGAAAGGCATCGTTTGAATTAGCAAAACCACTGATGCAGGCAATTACATTTTCCTCTTTTGCTAAGTCTGAAGATTCGAGTATAAGAAAACCTGCACCCTCACCAAGATTCAATCCATCACGATTGTTATCAAACGGTCTGCAACTTTTTGTTGACAATATATTCAATGCATTAAAACCATTTATTGTAAACTTCGAAAGACAATCTACTCCACCAACAATAACTCGTTTAGCACGTTTATTTCTTAATAGCCTCATTCCATAAATCAAAGCATTTGCACCGGAGGAACATGCTGTGTTAATAGTATTAATTAAACCCTTTGCTCCGGTAAGTTGCTGTAAATAAATTCCAATCGAAGCACAATCATAGAAAGAAAGATAAACAGATCCTTTAGAAAGATTATTTGAATCTGCATATAGTTCATCTGTAAGATACATGCCACCAACAGTACTTGAAAGAACTATTGATGTTTCGGCATTCTTAAAATCATCAAGATGCAACCCACTATTAGCAAGCGCCTCATTAAATGCTTTATGAGCCAGTAATTGCGTACGGCTGACAACTTTCTCTCCAATGGCTAATTCATCAATTAACTGCGTGTCAGACAGACCTACTTCTCCAAATGGAATAACCGAAGCGTATCTGCTTTTTACATATTGAGGAATTCCTATTCCTGTTTTTCCTCTTTGAATAGCATCTATGGTTTCGTTTGCATTGCTTCCAACGGCTGTAACCAAACCAACGCCTGTTATACAAACATCTTCCACAATGCTAAAAATTATTTTGCAGACTTATGTTGAATAATATAATCAGCAATAGTATTGACATCTATCAAAATTTTTCTTCCTTCCTTAGGGTCAGTAATTTTTATACCATATTCCCGTTCTAAAAGAACAATAAGTTCAATAGAATCTATAGAGTCTAACCCTAATCCACCCTCTCCAAATAGTGGTTGGTCATCTTTAATAGTTTCGGGAGTTAAGTCAAGCAGATTTAAATATTTAATAATATGCTTCTTTAACTCAGGTTTGATTTCTTCTTTTGTCATAATAAATTTTTCCTTTTTAATCCGATAAAGGCAATAAGCTGAAGGATTGCAGTCAGCAAAAGCAAAGGTAAAACATTTAGCAGTAGCTTATGGACTGATGATATTTCAAGTATTGCTTTATAATAAGCTTTCATTGCCCAACTAAATGGCGAAATATTAGCAAATAATTTAAATACTTCAGGCATAGCAAACAAAGGCACAAATATACCACCTACGGCAGCAAGAATAACAACAGAGGCAGCACCAAATCCATTAGCTTGTTCAACGGTGTTGGAATATACTCCAATACACAAAGCATAACTAACTGCACATAACCCACAACTAAATGTAGCCAAAAACAAAAGCAAAAACCCTGATGAAATTATTAATGGTGGTAATTGTAATATCGGAAATAAAAAGGCACCAATTGAAAACAAAACAAATGTCTGTAGAACGGTCACCATTAAAAAGACCACTTGTTTAGCAATTAATAGATGGGTAATTGATACAGGCAATGTTTTAATTCGTAAAAAACTTCCGCTTCTTTTCTCTCTAACAATGTTTCCTCCTAATGATATCACCGTAAAAAACATGGCGAACACTGTCCATGCCGGTATATTATGCTGCGTTGCATTTGGGTTTACGACACTATTTTCCTTTAGCAACGACTCACTAAGCAACAGTGGATTCGGTAAAATTTTAGCCAATGCAGTTGAATCAGGCTGAAATTGATTGACATTATAAAAAAGTTGCCTTAACAACATTTCATTCTGAATAGCCATGACAACCGATATAACAGTTGACTTAATTGAATAACGATACGACTCCTGAAGTACAGGATCAAAACTCAATTCAAGATTTTTCAACGCTAATTTTTCTCTTTCTGAAACTGAATCTAACATGCCAAACAATTGCAACGCCTGTTCAGCCTTTGATTCTATTTCCTGATTAAGAACAAAGGCATAACCTTTAGGTATTGTAACAAGAACAATAGATGCTTTATCTTCTGAAAACTTACTGTCTGCACTATTTCCTGCATGAATGCTTAAATTAAACATACCCGTTTGTTCAAGTCCTCTGCGAAAATTCTGAAAAAACAGACTATTAGAATCATTATTAACTAACATTAAATCAACCTTGTTTTCGTTGACTATCTTAAATGCACTGTTTTGCAAAACAGTCATCAGTAATGCCAGGGCAAGAGGCATTAAAAACATCAAAAACAGTCCGGTCTTATCTCTCGAAAGAACTTTAAACTCCTTAATAATTGATGCTGCTAATGGACTCATTAGTCTCTGTAATTATTTCCGGTTAATTTAATAAACACTTCTTCAAGTGACTTACATTGATTCTGTTTTATCAAATTTGCCAATGTATCTATTGCTATCACCTTTCCTTTGTCAATTAATGCAATGCGAGTACAAAACTCTTCAGCCTCCTTTAGTAAATGGGAAGTATATATAATTGTAGTGCCTTCAGAATTTATTTTTTTCAGATAACTCATTATTGCCAATCTGCTTTGAACATCAACTCCTACAGTTGGTTCATCAAGTATCAATAATTGTGGCTTATGCAGCAACCCAATTGCAATGTTTAGTCTGCGTTTCATACCCCCGGAAAATTCCTTAACCTGTCTTCCAGCAACATGCATCAAACCAAATACATCCAATAATTCATTCGCCCTTTTATCTAATGATTGCTCCTTTAAACCGTACATGGCACCAAAAAATTTCAGATTTTCTAACGAACTCAACTCTTCGTAGAATGCAAAATCTTGTGGTACATATCCAACTAACTGATTGATACTTTTTCGTTGCGTAGCTGCATCTTTTCCTAAAATAGAAATCACACCCGACTGACATGTCAAAATACCTGTGATTAATGATAAAAATGTTGTTTTGCCGGCACCATTTGGCCCAAACACACCAAAAACTTCTCCCTCACTGACATGTAGGTTAATATTAGACAATACTGCCTTCTCAGTGTTTTTATAAAAATATGTTAATGATGATACAGTGAGTGCATCCATAAGGTTTATGCTTTCACAGTTTTATTTTTGACAATTTAGTAAAAGCATCTTTTTCCACTTCTGCAATCTGCATCAATCTGTCATGCATATTCACAAAATCAGCTCTATCTGTAAGTCGGCCTTTAAAAATTCCTGCAGATTGTATTGCTGAATCACGCCACATATCACCTGCCTTTGTAAACTGTTCTGATATTTTAATGATACTGTCGTTCTTTATATATGCATGAGCCTGTTGCAAAAATGCTGCATAGATATACCTAAATCCACCACCACCGGTACCTATTTCTTCTTGCATCCTTACCAATTGCGCCAAATACAAACCCGTGGTTTTTACACCTAAACTATCATGCCATTTCAGAATTTTTTTTGCAACATACTTTATCCCACTGACACCGGCAATGGGTCCGGGTATATAAAGCATATCTCTGATGTTTTGCTTTATGCCTCGTTTTATTGCGTACACGATCTTTTCGTCAGAAACTATTGCATCTATTTGCGGATAATACAATTGCCCCTTAGGTGCCAAAGGCCCTTTGGCAAATCGCACTCTATTCAACTCAAACTCTGTTAAAGATGTTGTATCTTCCATTACAGGGTCGCTGATTAAATACCTATCATCTGTCTTTCCATAAACAACAAGGTTGTGAGCATTAAAGTGGAAACGATATTCCTTAGGGAAATATGTCAGATAGTAAACTCCAACCTGGCAGCCAACAGGTTGGTTATGTATAAGACAATCGTCAAGTATTCTCTGCGCTTCAGATTCCGAACGAAATTTTTTTCTTATCACCTTTATTCCTAAACGGCTGCACGTTCTTTTAAAGATTAATCCAGGCATTGTTCTATAAGAAAAAGCCGGAGCATTATTAACTTTAAGAAATGGAATATAAATAAAAAATAATCCTGAGCCCATACCAAACACTAATGGTTCGGTAAGCTTCAGTCCTGAATAATTTAAAAGATTTACAGTTACACCATTCTCGCAATGTGCCGATTGTTGGTGACTAAAATTTATCTGCATTAAATTTTTCTGTTTTTAAATCTTCAATTGTTATTTCAAAAACTAAAGCATATTTAGATAAAGTTTTATTATCGAGCCTTGCAAAAACTGCCGGCTTTAAATGTCTTTTTATAGTCCACTTCCAGAATCCGGTATATGCACTTAAAATACTAATATCCATTAAGCGCAATTCCATATAATATAAAATCGGACTTACTTCGTGATTTTTCACTTGTCTGTATGCGGTAATAATTCTTTGTTCAATATCCTGCCAGGCTAAATTCAATGCATTTGTTTTTACATCCCATCCTGTACTGTTAGCCGTTGTATATTGCCCATCTTCACCTACAGCATAACACAACTCTTTTATATAGCTGACTAATGCACTATGATCTTGCGGAATATCTTTCTTATTCATTAAACAACTGTTAATATGGCAAACACATACGAAAAACGCGCGCTTTCCGGAACTGCTAATACAATTTTTTCACCTTGCTTTAGACGATTTGTTCGCATCAATTCTTCAAGCATCAGATAAATAGATCCTGCTCCAACATTACCAACTTCAGACAAGTTGGTAAACCATTTTTCCATTGGTATAACCAAACCTTTAGACCGAAAACCATGGTCCATTTTATCTCTGAAAAATTCGCTTGAAATATGTGGCAAAAACCAATCTATTTTATCTCCAGCTAAATTGTGTGCTTTAAGCATCGAAATCAACTTATCGGAACCTAAATCAACAATATATTTGCTCAACAACTTTACGTCTTGTTTTATGTTTAATACAGAATTGGTCACAATCTCTGAAGGGGACATATCCATATAACTCACAAATGACCCATCATCCATTTTATCGGCTGCAGAATACATACATGGCTCTACCAAATGAGCATAAGACACTCCTTCTATGGCATCAATTCGCAAAGACAATCCATTCTCATTCTTTTTATTTTCTATTAATGCCGCTGCAGCTCCATCACTCAACATCCATCTTAAAAATTCCTTATCGAAAGAAATGTACGGATTTTCCTCTATCTGTGAAAGTTTTTTAGCTTCTTCCTCAAACGACTGATGATGCATAATTCTGGACGTACGTTCAGAACCGGCAACAACGGCCTTTTTTGACTGTCCTGTTTTTACTGCCAGCCATATATATTTTAAAGCATGCATTCCGGAACAACAATTACCTGTTGGTGACACCACCTCCATATCTCTTGCTTCAGTTAGCCAGCCATGAACCATCACAGCATGCGATGGCATCCATTGGTCTGGTGATGATGTTCCACAGCTCAACAAATCAACATCCTTAATTTCTTCCTTTCTATTAATAAATAGTTCTCTGATTGCTATTGCCGTCATTTCAGAATTGGTATGGGTTGCTTTTCCATTTTTATCTAAAGCATAATACCGACACTTTATACCATTATTACGCAAAACAATTCGCTTTGATTTGGCTGAATGCTCATTAATCAAACCAATATATTGCTCCATTTCATCATTCAATATTGGCTTATTGGGCAAAAACCTTGATAGTCGGGTAATGTAAACTTCTTGTAACATAACTTAGGGCTGCAAATTTACACCTTCATGGAAATCTTTTTGCTTATTTAATGATTTATTAAAAAATGGTTGTATTATTAGTGTAAACAACAGAATTACAATCGGTGAAAGTAAAAATAAAGCAAATAAAAGATAAATTCTAAAAATATTTATCCATAATTTACGGTTTTGTTTTCTTCTTATCAGTTTTGCCCATAAGGTAAATATTTTTATTGCCCTGTATTCTACAAACATCAATCTCTTGCTAACAGATATTCCATCCTGTTTTATCCATTTTTGTTGCAAGTAATTCCACTCATCATTTTGTAAACATTCATATGCATCAATGCCAAAATTTTTACAATTTTCAATATCATCATCACTAACCCCCGGCTTTGGGAATACACCAAACATCTTGTCTTTTCTACCTTTGAAAAGCCAGTATTGAATAGTAATTCCGCTTATTAAATTATTGTTTCTATCTCTTAAAACAAGACTACCAACATGTATCCCCCCATTATCTTTAATCCAATTCCTTATTCTCTTATGTGCTGAAATCCACATATTACGTGCACCACAAATTGTTATTACAGGAGTTTGGCTGATTACAGACATTATCTTTGGGTCTTTCAGGGCAGAAATTATAGGTAATGAAGGCGATAAAAACCAAGGTTGCCAGGCAATTATAACTAAGTCATAACGGTCTTTTGTTAACGCTACCTTTTTTATTGAAATAGGAATATCTAAAACACATTCAGGCATGGCATCGAAAAATCGTGCCCCATTCCATGGAAATTTAAACTCTTCTATTGGAATAATTTCAACCAACTCAACTTCACATCCAGCGCTAATAAGTGGTGAGCAGAAGTTATTCACTATCTGCTCCAACTGACCGGTTTGTGAATAATATAAAACCAAAATTTGCTTACTCACTTTCTTTTAGCTTTAAATGTTTAGAGTTTTTAGAATAGGTAATCAGCAAATCACGTATTTTATTTGAAAGTTTATCGAAATTCCTTTGAACGAAGACAGCATCGTCATCTAAATTAGTATTGTATTTTAAAAATACAGGGCAGTTTTCCTGAATAATTAACCGTAATATTCTAAAATTTACATTAGCACTATCTTTCTTTATTTCTGTCTCCAGCAACTTTCTACCCTCTTTAAACAAACTTAATTTCTCTGAGGGTCTTTTCACAAAATCAGCTTTCTTCATCAGCAATGTCCCATGGCATGCACGTGAAATACTGGTATTAGAAATTCTAACTTCGTCAATTAGTTTGTTCAGAACAACAATATCGGTAGTTGACAAATTCTCCACAACTCTGGCAAACAATTTCATGTCCTCATCAGACTTTAAACCAATAATGATAAACAAAAAACAACTTAATATTACTCTCATCTCAGATTATGAAAAATTTATCTACTAATAACAATCAAATATTTTTCACTTTAATTATTGTACAAATAAACCGCTGTAAAAGTATGTTTTTTTAGGGCATGAATAAGACACCTTTTAACATGATATTAGCATGGCCAAAATGCGTTCAAAAATTCAATTTGTACTTTTGCACACATTTAAATTTTTACTATGCGCAAAATACTTGTTTTAGGAGCAGGAAAATCTTCCTGGCATCTTATTAATTATCTTCTTTTTAATGCTCAGGAACAAAATTGGCATGTTACTGTTGCCGATGCCTCTCTTGAATTAGCAAAATCCAGAACAAGAAACCATCCTTCGTCAAATGCAATTGCCTTTAATATAAATGACGAATCAGAACGAAAATCAGAAATCAATAAAGCTGACATTGTAATTTCTCTACTCCCTCCTTCACTTCATGCTATTGCTGCTGTTGAATGTCTGGTTGCCGGAAAAAATCTCGTTACAGCATCCTACGTTTCCGAACAAATGAAGTCGTTCGATGCCGATGTGAAAAATAAAAATCTGATTTTTCTAAATGAATGTGGCCTTGACCCAGGAATAGATCATATGTCGGCAATGCAAATTATACATTCATTACAATCTAAAGGAGCTGAAATTATTTCATTTAAATCCTACACCGGAGGTTTAATATCACCTGAATCAAACAATAATCCATGGGGATATAAATTTACATGGAATCCTAAGAATGTTATTCTGGCAGGACAAGGTACAGCGCTTTATAGGCAAAATCGAAGCAATAAATTCACACCATACCATCGCTTGTTTTCACAAACAGAAAAAATAAATATTTCAGGAATTGGTCAGTTTGAAGGTTATGCTAACAGAAATTCAAATGCTTATATTGAAACTTACAATCTACTGAATATTTCAACCCTGCTGCGTGGAACACTTCGTTATATAGGATATTGTTCATCTTGGAACTTATTTGTGCATCTCGGCATTACAGACGATACCTATAAAATAAATACCTCATCACTTACTTATCACGACTGGATTTCATCTTACCTACCCGATGATGGCAAACCTTTATTGCAAAAGCTGCAAACACAATTTCATTATCTCAACCTCTCTTCCGATGACTGGAACAGAATTACTTGGACAGGCATTCTGGAAAAAACGCTTATTCCTATTAGTAATGGTACACCGGCAGAAGTACTTTTGAATCTTTTGGAATCAAAATGGAAATTGCAGCATGGCGATTTAGACCTTGTAGTAATGCAACATATTTTTGAATACAAACTGAACAGTAAAACCCACACACACATTTCATCACTAAGTGTAAAAGGCGAAAATGAAACCGCAACTGCCATGTCAAAAACAGTGGGATTGCCAATGGCAATAGCAGCCAAACTTATTCTCAATGGCGAAATAAAAACCAAAGGTGTGACAATTCCTGTTATTCCTGAAATTTATGAACCTGTGTTGAATGAATTATCCGAGCTTAACATAATTTTTAAAGTGGAGCAAGGATAATTTCTATTCAAGAAATAGAAGACAACTACGCATTTTCTTCAAAAATGTTTAATATTTAAACTTTATAGTAAGACAACCACCAAAGAAATTAACCATAAGAATTTAAAGAAAAGCACTGAATATTCTATATTGAGTATATATTTATCAGAAAGAACGTTCAGGCAAATGGGTATAATACTCCTCCGTTAATTTAATATACTCATCAGTATATTTTCCATCCTTTGTTTGAATAGATAAATAATCAGTAATAATCTTTTTCTTATTTCGGCTTAAATTTAAAAGCAGCCGTTTCTCTTCCTTATCCTCTTTGGTTCTTACCCATGTTATATTATTGACATACAATCCGCGCTTCTCACTTTCTTCCATAAAAATGCTTCCTTCTTTTACAGGTTGTATAAGAAAAAACTTTCCCGAATCACTCAACAACTTTGCTACTGATGTTATTAGGTCATCCATGGTAAAAGAATCATCTAAGTGCCTCGCCACATTTCTATTTAATTGCTGTGATTTTTTCGCATTGATAAAAAAAGGTGGATTACTGACAATTAAATCATACTTCTTATTTGAAATTGCTGCAAACTCTTGTATAGGTTTATGAATAACACTAAGCCTGTCGCTCCACTTTGAATGATAAAAATTTTCCTTTGCCTGATTGCATGCATCACTATCTATATCTATTGCATCAATCAAAGCACTACACTTTTGAGCCAACATTAATGCCAACAATCCGGTTCCTGTACCAATATCTAATACATTCGATACACTATAATTACATTCAACCCAAGAACCTAAAAGGACTCCATCAGTGCCAACCTTCATTGCACATTGCTCCTGATGCACTTTAAATTCTTTAAAACTAAAGTGTTTTTGGCTGCTTTCTGACATAAATTACTGCAAATATCTAATTTATTATATTGTTTACCAATATATTAACACAATATAAAGCTATGTTAATAAAAAAGATTGAAATATTATTTGGCATATCCATAAACAGAGTTACCTTTGCAGCCCCAAAATAACCAAAAAGGGATTTAACTCAACGGAGTTAAAAATAAAATAAAAAAAGTTTAAAATAAATTTGTGTAATTGTAAAACAAGTTCTACTTTTGCACTCCCATTTTGAAAACGATATTTTTGTTTATCAAAATATATTAAACGTTCTTTGAAGATTAAAAGGAAATAACAAGCCTGACCTGATTTTAAAATAGCACAAAATCAGGACATGAATAAAATCCCAGAGCATTATATTCTTACTTCTTGGTTTCGACCAAGAAAAGAATTAAAAGACAAACTACAACGAAGAGTTTGATCCTGGCTCAGGATTAACGCTAGCGGCAGGCCTAATACATGCAAGT
>ERZ724526.238-NODE-238-length-32506-cov-6.622508_pt1 | contig 32506 bp, 28 predicted proteins | sample MGYA00376059_ERZ724526 | MGnify/ENA primary metagenome ERZ724526 (study PRJEB28724, sample SAMN07190883) | activated sludge metagenome | isolation source: activated sludge of sewage treatment plant in Hong Hong | place: Hong Kong | collected 2016-03-17 ...
CGAGGGGAGGCGTGATGGCCGCACCGATGCCGATGCCCCCGATGGCGATGCCGATCCCAAGCCCACGCTGTCCCGGCGGCATCCAGTCGGCCACAGCACGATTGAAATTCGGCAGGGCAACCGATTCGCCCACGCCGAGCAGGAATCGTACGATGACCAGCGCGCCGACCGTGCCGACCAGACCGGCTACCGGCAGGGTGGCCACTACGGCGGTCAACACCGTACAGAGCGACCACCAGACCAGGGCACAGGCCAGCACCACGCGCGCCCCCCAACGATCGCCCAGGCGTCCGCCGGGAATTTGGCAGAGTGCGTAGCCGAAGACGAAGGCCGAGAAGACGTAGCCCATGTCCTGGTCGGTGAGTCCGTAGGCAGGCATCATCTGCCGGGCCGTGACCGAAATGTTGACCCGGTCCATGTATGTGACGGCGCTGATCGCGAACAGTAGAGCGAGAATGCCCCAACGTGGTCGCACCGCTGATGTGTCGAGCCCCACTCGTGATTCCCCCAGTGTCCCGCCGTTCAGCGGCCGGCGCATTATAGCCCCGTACACGCACGACTGAAATGTGAAAGGCGAGGCACCGCGACATGGGAGGTGTCTCGCTCAGGTTTTGAGCCTCTGCCGCACGCCTGTGTATGGATTTCCCGCGTACGCATCCAGTACACTGCGTTCTTGCTCTACTTAGAGGAGGGTCAGTGAGGGTTCGTCCCCGCACGGTAGTGCTGTCGCTGCTCGGCCTGGTGGTCGCGGGGATCCTGCTTCTCTTCTACTCGCGCGAACTGTTCGGCGTCGACATCCTCAAGAACTTCTTCCTCCAGCAACTCGAAACCAGCCTTCGCCGTAAAATCGAAGTCGATCGCATCAAACTCGTGGTGCTGCCCAGCATTCGCCTGGAGCTCACCAACGTCGGCATTTACGGCCACGACGACCCCACACACGTCGTCTTCTCGGCCAAGGAAATCGATATCGTCCTGCGCCTGCTGCCGCTGCTGAAAAAGCAGGTCGTCGCGAAGCGCATCTTTCTCAACGAACCGACCGTGACGCTCGTCCGCAACCGATCGGGCCATTGGAATGTCCTGGCGGGCATGCCCTCGGCGGCGAAAGACGAGTCGGCGTATCAGATGTTCAGCCGGCTGCTGCAGATCCGTGAAGCGACCATCCAGAAGGGGCACATCACGGTGACGGATGAGGCACGGCCGGACGGCGTGCGGACGACGACGCTCGAAACGGTCGAGATGGCGCTGAAGGTCTATCCGGGTAAGGCAGAAGGGGATCTGCATATTTCCGCCGCGCTGCCGGCGAATGGCGCGCCCTCTTCGTTTTCTCTGACCGGCACGATCGGATTGAGTGAATCGTCTTCGACGCTGGCGGCCGAGGAACCCTATTCCGTTCGCCCGGCCTTTCAATTCGAAGGCGAGATCGACACCACGAATCTTCGCCTGCGGGAAGCGGCGGATTTCTTCGGGCCAAGGCCGGTTCCCCCGCAACTGCAGGGAGGGGCCAGTCTCCAAAGCCGCATCCGGGTGGCGCCGGGCGTGGCCGGCTATGATGTCGTGCTGTCCGAGATTGCTGCCAACGTGGATGAACTGGCCGTGACGGGGAAGGCCAATCTGGCCGGACTGCTCACTTCCCAGCCGACGTTTTCCATTACCTTCGCGGCGCCATCGATCGATCTCCGCTCGCTCTTCACAAGGATTCCCGCGCAATGGATTCATGCCCAACTGCCTGCCATCATCGAGCAGCGCCAATTGGGCGGCACCGTCGAGATTCTCTCCGCGACCTTGACGGGCGCCACGGCGCCCAGCCCGCAGTTGTCATTGACGGGTGATTTTCGCATTGATAAGGGCATGGCCCTGATCGGCAATGATCGCGTGCCGACGCAGAACCTGGCCGCAACCGTGTCGGTGGAGCCGGGACGCATCCGGGTCGGCAAAGTGACGGGCGCCTACGGCTCACTGCAGATCACCGACGGCAAAGCCCTGGTGTCATTCCTCGATGACGGCCCCTGGATGGAGCTGGATGTGAGTGGCGACATGAGCGCCGCCGACCTGGTGAAGTTTCTCACCAAGACCATTCGCGCGGACAAGCTCACCTCGCTGCTCGCGCAGTCCCGCGACATTGAAGGCCAGACCCATCCGACGTTCCGGCTGGTCGGCCCGCTGGACAAACCCGAAGGCATTACCTTCGCAGGCGGGGAGGTGCTGGCCGAACAGGTCAGCCTCATGAATCCCTCGCTGCCGCAACGCCTCACGGCCATGCGCGGCCGTATCGTCTTCTCGCAAACCGGCGGCGCGCAGTTCGATCAAGTCACGGCCAACGTGGGGGAAGCCCAGCTGCAATTCAACGGGATGATCAGCGGAGGTACGCCGAGCGTGTTTCAGGATTTCGTGATCCGCGCGAAAGGCAGCGCCTCGCAGCTGCGGCAGATGGTATCGGCGGGCACCTTTCCCGACGACCTGCTCTATGGCATGGTCAATGCGCGAGTGCAGCTCTCGGGGCCGTCCGGGGCGCCACACTTGCGCGGAGAGATCGGCCTGAATGAAGCCAAACTGGTGCTACCCACGTTGGGTGAAAAACCGTTGGGCTCGCCGGCCTCCCTGGAACTGGATGCTGACGTCAGCAAAGGCATCGGCCTGGTGATTTCTCGCCTGGAACTGGTCGTGCCGCCCTTGCGGCTGCCGTTGAAGGGACGCATTACCCTCGGCGATCAGTTTTCCATCGACGCGTCGCTCGCCACCGGCACGGTATCGGTCTCCAGTCTTCCCGACTGGGTGTATCGCAGCGGCTTCGAAGCCGGCAATCTCGAAGTGTCCATGGACGTGAAAGGTTCGGATGCCGAGTGGAAAAACTGGCGCGCCGGCGGCTGGCTGGCGCTGACCAATGGCCTGATGACGCTCAAGGGCGTGGACGGCGCGGTAGAAGACATCTACCTTCGCTTGAAGTTCTCCAAAAACATCGCCGACATCAAACAGCTTTCGTTCCGCATCAAGGACAGCGATGTGAGCCTGTCCGGCGCCCTGAAGAATTGGACGACCAAGCCGGTGATCGCGGTCAAAATCGAGTCGGCGCAAATGGACCTGGATCTGCTCATCCCGAAGGGCCATCGCTCACCGATCCGGGAATTCCTGGAAACACTCGCCTCCACGAGTCAGGTCAGCGCGACAGCCACGATTGAAAAGGGCCTCTACAAACATTTGCGGTTCGGGGGATTGTCGGGCCGGTTGACCATTCAGGACGGCATGTTGGATCTCGACCGGGTTGTCGCACAATCCGGAACGGGACATGCGGCAGGGCGGATGGTGGTGCGCCTTCCCAAAGGAGAACCGGCTGAAACGGAATCCTCTGTCCGTATGACGGGCATTCCCGCCGAGGCCGTGCTGCAATTGTTGGGTGCGCACGATCAGCCCGTCACCGGCGATATGAAACTGACCGGGGCGCTGCGCGGACATGGACGCAATCCTCATGGAGTGCTGCCGACACTCAACGGCAAAGTGGAACTCGTGCTACAGGATGGACGCATTCTCAAAACAGAGAAACGCGCCATCTGGAAAATCCTCTCCATCCTGAATCTGCCCGCCGTCCTGCAAGGGAAAGTGGACCTCGAAAAGGAAGGCCTGCAGTACAATCGCGCCAGCGCCACGCTGACGGTGCAAAACGGGCTCGTCAAAACGCAGAACATTATTCTGGACAGCGCGGTGCTGAAGATTTCGGCCGTCGGCACCTACGACATGCCCACGGATCAGCTCGACATGATCTGGGCGGTCAGCCCGTTCGGATCATACTCACAATTCTTGAAATCGATTCCGCTCTTCGGGCGGTTGGTGGCAGGGGATCGTAAAGGTCTCGCCACGGCCCTGTTCCAGGTGAAGGGGTCGATTGATGATCCACAGGTCACGTACATGCCGATGAAGTCCTTTACCACGGGGCTGACCGGCGTGGCGCAGCTTGCCTTCGACCTGCTGAAGAATACGGTCATGCTGCCGATCGACATTCTTGCACCGCAAGAGGAGAAGGAGCCGCTGTTCGATCCGTCATTGGAAATTCAAACACCGCCCTCCGCACCGCCGCCTGTCGATGTTCCGGCTGCGACGGCGCCGGCCGCGCCTTGACCACCTCCGGAGCGCGTGATAGCATCCGATTGATTAGATCGCCTCGACCTCATGAGCCATTCCACCGACCAGCATACGAATCCCGTCCCCGGCGCGACAGTCTTCATTGCCGCCAGCGAAACCGATTCCAATCTCTATTACGCGACGAAATTCATCGCGCCGGATCCCTTCATCTACCTTGAGGTGAAAGGGGAGCGGCTGATGATCATGAGTGATCTGGAGGTCGATCGTGCGCGGCATCAAGCGACGGTTGATCGCGTGGTGTCCTATTCCGAACTGGAGCGACGCGCGAAAGCACAGGGCGTCAAAGATCCCGGTAATATCGATGTCATCCATCTGGTCCTGCAGGACGCCGGCGTCCGCGATATCCTGGTGCCACCGACTTTTCCCTTTCTCCATGCGCAACGACTCCAGGAGCTTGGATACCGGCTACGCACGAAACGCGATCCGTTTTATGAAAGCCGGGTGGTGAAGTCAGACGAAGAAGTCCGGCACATCGAAGCAGCCCAGCGCGCGACCGAGAAGGCCGTGGCCGCTGCCCACGAGAGCTTGCGCCGCGCCGAAATTCGCGACAATGTCCTCTGGCTCGACGGGCAGGTGCTCACGTCGGAACGCGTGAAGAAACTCATCAACGTGGCCCTGATGGAATGTGATTGCGTGGCGCAACATACCATCGTGGCCGGCGGAGAACAGGCCTGCGATCCGCACGACGAAGGCAGCGGCCCGTTGCCGGCGCATCGCAGCGTTATTTTCGACGTGTTTCCGCGCTCCGCCGATTCCCGCTATTTTGCCGACATGTCGCGGACAGTGGTTCGCGGGCAGCCCTCTCCAGAGTTGAAGAAGTTGTATCAGACCGTCAAGGACGCGCAGGAAGAAGCCATCACCAAAATTCGCGACGGGGCCGACGGGGCGGTCATCCACCAGGGTATCTGCGACCGGTTTGAAAAATCCGGCTACAAGACCGGGGTGGTGAACGGTCGCATGCAAGGCTACTTCCACGGCACCGGGCACGGCGTGGGACTGGACATTCATGAAGCGCCTCGGATCAGCCGGACCGGTTCATTGCTTCAGGAAGGCCATGTCGTCACGGTGGAACCGGGGCTCTACTATCCGGGACTTGGCGCCGTCCGCATCGAAGACATGGTGCTCGTCACGAAAGACGGTTGCCGGAATCTGACGAACTATCCGAAAGTGTTTGAACTCGGTTAGGCGTCTACCGCCTACGGTATTCGCATCTCGACGTTCACAACGTTATGCGCCTCACCTTCACGATCCAGCGATTCAATCCCGAAACCGACCAGCAGCCGCACCAGGAAGAGTACCGCCTCGACATCGGACGAGGCATGACGGTGCTCGAAGCCTTGATCCGCATCAAGAACGAACTCGACGGCCGCCTGGCGCTACGCTATTCCTGCCGTTCGGCGATCTGCGGCTCCTGCGCCATGCTGATCAACGGCACACAAAAGCTGGCCTGCCGTACGTCCATCCGGAAAGAACTGGAGCGGCATGGCAGAATCAGCATCGCTCCCTTGCCGAATCTTCCGCTCATCAAGGATCTGGTGGTCGATATGGCGCCCTTCTGGGAAAAGATCCGGGCGGTCACGCCCTGGCTTACCCCGATCACGCACCCGACCAAACGCTACGGATCCTCAGGGCAACTGCGCCTGCTGCCGGACAGTTACCAATTTCACAACGTAGACGCCTGCATCATGTGCGCGGCTTGTGTTGCTGCCTGCACCTCCCATGAAGTCTCCCGCGGCTTTCTCGGTCCGGCGGCGCTCGCCAAAGCGGCGCGCTTCGTGGCGGACCCGCGCGAACCGGCGGATGCCAAACAGGTTCGACTCGCCGCGCTTCAAGAAGCCGACGGCATCTGGGATTGCACGCGGTGCAACATGTGCGTGCAGGTCTGCCCGAAAGACGTTCAACCGATGGAGGCGATCATCCGGCTGCGGCGGTCTTCGCTTCGGCATGGTTTGACCACTGCCGAGGGCGCCCGTCACATTACCGGCTTTGTCGACCTCGTCCGCCAGGAAGGACGGTTGAACGAGGCCTTGATGCCGCTCAAAGTTCTCGGATTTAACCTGCAACGCGTGGTCGATGTCATGCCGCTCGGGGTCCGCATGTTTTTCAAAGGTAAGGTCCCATTGCCGTTCGGCCATACCATTCCAGGGATCGAACAGGTCCGGGCAATTTTCGCTGCAGCCCGACGACGGACCACGCGCGTCTGACGCCCATGCCGGGCACCTTCCGATTTCTCGACGACATCGCGATGGCCGACATGGCCTTCGAGGCCGAGGGCGATTCTCTTGCGTCGCTTTTCGATGCCGCAACGCAGGCGCTCCTCCAAAGCCTGGCCGATCCTGCTACCGTTGCGCAGACCTGGCAGCAGGTCGTCGACATGGAAGAACCTGACATCGATACGCTGCTGTTTGAATGGCTGAACCGGCTCGTGTACTTGAAAGACGCGCAAGCCGTGGTCTTTCACCATGCCACGTTGACGGTGCAGGCAGCGCCCGGTCAATCCGCCTGGCACCTCCATGCAGAACTGGTCGGGGCCCCGGTCGATCAGGCCACGCAGGATCTCCGATCCGACATCAAGGGTGTCACCAAACACTTGTATGCCGTGACGCAAACCGGAAATAGTTGGAAGGCCAGAGTGGTCTTGGATGTCTGATGAACGACCACATCCCTCACAATTCTTGTGCAATTGACAGGTGAACCGATGACACTCAACACCGACATGCAGGTGAACCGTATCGACGACTATCTCTGGGAAATTCCGCCATCCGAGAAGGTTGGCATGCTGGTTCCCGCAAGAATTTATGCGAGTCCGGCCATCCTCGGAGCCATGGATCGCGGCGTCTTCGATCAGGTCACCAACGTCGCCTGTCTGCCCGGCATCCATCGTTATGCGCTCTGCATGCCTGATGGCCATTGGGGCTACGGGTTTCCTATCGGCGGCGTCGCGGCCTTCGATCCGGAGGACGGCATCATCTCTCCCGGCGGCGTCGGCTATGACATCAACTGCGGCATGCGTTTGATCCGCACGGATTTGACGCGCGCCGAGGTGCAACCGAAACTGGAACTGCTGATGACCGAGTTGTTCCGCCGCGTCCCGGCGGGGGTGGGATCGCGCGGCTTCGTGAACGTGAACCGGCGCGAGTTTCGGGAGGTCATGCGCAAAGGCGCTGTCTGGTGCGTCGCAAAGGGGTATGGGTGGGACGAGGACCTGGAACGGATCGAAGAACGGGGTTGCCTCGACGGCGCTGATCCGGCGCATGTGACAGATTACGCCATCGAACGGGGCATCAACCAACTCGGGACATTGGGATCAGGCAATCACTATCTGGAAGTGCAGGTCGTCTCAGACAAAAACATCTTCGATCGGGAGACCGCCGCCGCGATGGGCCTGACCGGCCGGGACCAAGTCGTGGTGATGGTCCACTGCGGCTCCCGCGGATTCGGCCATCAAGTCGCGAGCGACTACCTCAAAGTCTTCGAGAAGGCGATGCGCCGCTACGGAATCTCCGTCAAGGATCAACAACTCGCCTGCGCGCCGTTTCGTTCGCCGGAAGGGCAGGAGTATTTCGGCGCGATGAACTGCGCCGCCAACACCGCATTTGCCAATCGCCAGGTCATCACCCATCAAATCCGCGAAGCCTTCGCCGCCGTGTTCGATTCCACCCCGCATGCACTCGGCATGCATCTGATCTACGATGTCGCACACAACATCGCGAAGGTGGAGCGTTACGGAGACGGGGAGTGGCTGGTCCACCGCAAAGGCGCCACGCGGGCCTTCGGGCCGGGGAGTCCGGAACTGCCCGACTGTTATCGCGCGATCGGCCAGCCGGTCATTTGCGGTGGCTCGATGGAAACCGGCTCCTATCTCCTGGTCGGAACCAATCGCGCCATGCATGACACCTTCGGCTCCACGATGCACGGGTCCGGCCGCACCATGTCCCGCGCACAGGCCAAACGCTCGGTACGCGGCGAACAACTGCTCCGCGACATGAAACAACAGGGTATTCTGGTCAAGGCTGTGTCGATGTCGGGCCTCGCTGAAGAGGCCGGACTGGCCTACAAGAACATTTCCGACGTGGTGAACACGGTGGACCAGGCGGGAATCACAAAAAAAGTGGCGGAACTCAAACCAATTGGCAATATAAAGGGCTAGCACGGCATGCATTCGACACACATGCGCGGCTTCCGGGGAACGCAGCACAGAGAGCGTGTCGTCATTCACTCAACGCCGCCTCACGATGGAACAACGCCAGCACGAACGGTTTCCCGCTCACTTCCGAAGTGCCTTCAGTTCAGTGAATCGCGTCGAGGGAGACGGCACCGTGGTCGATCTCTCCTTGCGAGGATGCGGGATCGTCAGTCAGACCGCCATGCATCCCGGCACCACACTGACCCTCCGCATTCATCTTCCGGATCCAGAGACCATGCTGACCGTCCAGCAAGCCGTGGTACGCTGGTGCCGGGACGGCCGCATCGGTCTTGAATTTCAGTCCCTGCCGCCTGACGAATGGGCCCGGCTTCAACGGATCGTCAAAGCACTCACTCGCCATCCCTACGAACGGACTCAGGACGCGCAGGAAGGCTCCGGCGCCTAGCGCCCCTTCCTGTCGAGGAGGATATAGCATGGCTGACGCTTCCGCATCGCGATTGCCTCGGACCTGGCTCCCGGCGTTGCTGGTCAGCATCATCATTTCCACATTGTGCGCCGCGGCCCTCTATGTGCTGTTGGCTCAGCATGACCGCTCCCTCGTGGCGCAGCGGAATGCTTCGGCCGTCATGGCGGCAGAGTACAGCGCCAGGGCCACGGCGCAAACCCTGGCCTGGTTCAGCGAATCGATGGGCGGCGAGAATTTCGGCTCCATCCAGCAGACACTGGAGCAACATGCTCAGCAGGCCAATCTCCTCGCCGCGGCCGTGATCATGGACAACAATGTGGTGGTCGCATCGAGCAATCCCGCCGCCATTGGAACCACGCTCCAAGACGCGGCCTCGCTGGCAGCACGCCGGACACAAAGCGGTGTCATCACGTCTGGTATCGAACAGGGGAGAGCTGCCTTCATCGTCATGGAACCATTCCGCCGGGACAACCGGGTGGCTGGTTGGATACGACTGGCCGTCGCGACACCGCCTGAAGCGGCCGCTCCCCGATCGGACGATGATTTAGGCCGGGATGTCGCCCTGGTGATCGCCCCGCTGCTGCTGTTGACCGCAACTCTTCTGATGCTGACGATGCGCGGCCTGATGAGCCGGGTCCGCACGCTCTTGGCCGGCATTGTCCTCGAAGCCAGAGAGCAAGGCCCTCACACGATACCCGGGGGCCTCGACACGACCGAGAGAGGCGAGATGGCGTGAAACCTGAACCATTCCGGCTATACCGTTCCTCTCAGGCTTTCACCTACGAATTCGACCTGCACGCGAGATGCTCGACAAGTGCTAATTCTCTGGCAGTTCTTCCAAAGTTTGATAGGCTGTGGGGAACGCTGAATCGGCAGGCCGGCCACTGCTCGCACAAGGCCTGTGCCCCGGAGCGGCGACGCGAATCAACCGACCGCGAGACTTATAGGCCAGACACCATATGAGTCAAACGACTCCCAAAATCCTCATCGCCGACGATGATCCACTCGCCCGGCTGTTCGTCAAAAACGCATTGGAACCGGCCGGCATGATCGTCCTGGAGGCGACGGGCGGGAAAGACGCGCTGACGAAGTTTGAAGCCATCGGGCCGGATCTCGTGATTCTCGACATCATGATGCCGGATATGGACGGGTATCTGACCTGTTCCCGAATCCGCTCGCTTCCGCGAGGCAAACGAGTGCCCATTCTGGTCCTCACCGGCCTGGATGACGCGCAGTCCATCGGACAGGCCTACCAGCACGGCGCTACCGACTTCATCACCAAACCGGTCAATGCCACGATTCTCTGCCACCACGTCCGATACATGCTTCGCACCAATAACGTGCTGCACGCGTTGATCCGCAGCGAATCCCGGCTGGAACTGGCGCAACGCATCGCTCGCATCGGCAACTGGGACTGGAATCCGAAGACCAACCGTTTCGCCATGTCGAATGAATTGTGCCGCCTGGTCGGGGTGCGGCCGCAGGATTTTGCCGGTACCTTCGAGGCGTTTCTCGCCCTCGTGCACGCGGACGATCGTTCGATCGTGACGGGTGCGTTGCAGAAACTCGTTGCGCAACATACGCCCTGCGATATCGATCATCGCATCGTACTGCCCAACGGCACCGACTTCGTGATCCATCTCCAAGCCGAAGGCGTGCGCGAAGAAGAGACCGACGAAATCACCGTGATCGGGACGGCCCAGGACATCACCGAGCGGAAGCAAGCGGAGCGGGCCATTCATCAGCTCGCTTATTACGACAGTCTGACCGGCCTAGCCAATCGCGTGTTGTTCAAAGATCGTCTGTCGAATGCCATCTCCTATGCATCGCGCCACCAGCAGCATCTGGCGACCCTGTTTATCGACCTGGATCGCTTCAAGATCATCAATGACACGCTGGGACATACGGTGGGCGATCGGTTGCTGACACATGTCGCGGAACGTCTCAGCGAATCGGTTCGGCAAAGTGACTCGGTCAGTCGCCATGCCGACCAGGAACCGATGCACGCCCTCGCGCGTCTCGGTGGAGATGAATTCACCATCCTGTTAACGGCCTTACCGCAGCCGGAAGATGCAGGCAGGGTCGCCCGGCGAATCCTGGAATCGCTGGCCCATCCGTTCAGCATCGAGGGCCATGAAATCTTTATCTCTGCCAGCATCGGCATTTCGATCTTCCCATCGGACGGCTCCACGGTCGAGGCGCTCCTGAAGAACGCCGACACGGCCATGTACCATGCGAAGGAACAGGGCCGGAACAATTGCCAGTACTATTCGTCGGGACTGAATGCCGCGGCGGCCGAACGCCTCGATCTCGAAAACGAACTGCGGCGCGCGCTGGAACGGGAAGAGTTCGTCGTCTTCTATCAGCCGAAACTGAATATTCACTCGCGCCGCATCCTCGGAGCCGAAGCGCTGGTGCGATGGAAACATCCCAAGCGCGGCCTGGTTCCCCCGGGAGTGTTCTTGAACGCCGCCATCGACACGGGCTTGATCCGCTCCATGGACGAATGGGTGCTCCGGGAGGCCTGTCGTCAGGTCAAGGCCTGGGAAAAGGCGGGACTTCCCCCGATCACCATTTCGGCCAATGTCTCCAACTCGCTCTTCCACGGGCGTACGCTGCCTACCACCGTCGCTGATGCGCTGCGGGACTCCGGCTTGAATCCCGCGCAACTCGAACTCGAACTGACCGAGTCCATAGCGATGCGGGACGTCGAAGCCTCCGTCACCATGTTGGAGGGGCTGCGGACCATGGGGGTGCGCCTCTCAATCGATGACTTCGGCACCGGGTATTCCTCGTTGAGTTATCTCCAACGGTTTCCGCTGAGCCGTTTGAAAATCGATCAATCCTTCGTCCGGGATTTGCTGACGAACGAGAACAATGTGAAGATCACGCGCGCCATCATCGCCATGGCCCACAGCTTGAATCTGTCGGTGCTGGCCGAAGGCGTGGAGACGGAAGGTCAGTTGGCGAAGTTACGGGAAGAAGGATGCGATGAGGTGCAGGGATATCTGTTCAGCCGCCCTGTTTGCGCCGAAGATTTCGAAAAACTGCTCAAGGGCGATGCCGATGCCCGTACAGCAGCGTAATGTTGATCCGCCGGTTGGTGAGTCCTTCCTTGAACGCAATGTCGTCGGTTTCATGAAACAGATCTGAATTGAACACCACGGCTCGATTGGCCCGATAGGGAATCTTGATTTCCTTCGCCCCTTGCGACGTGAGCCACTGGTAAATGCTGCCCCGCGCCTTGTCGCTATTGTAGGTTTTGAAGTCCCATTCCCTCGGGGCTTCCTTGTCCCAGACCACCAGCCCGCCGCTCTCGGGATTGAGATTGGCGTCGTCCGGCGTGATCCAGAAATTGACGTTCACCGCCGCGGCATCAGCATGGATGTTTAATCCGCGCCGGGCGCTATCGTGCTTGAACGCCCAGGCCTGGGTGAGACGATGCGTGCCGAAAATACGCGGCAGACGCCGGCGAAGTTCTTCCGCAATCTGGAGCAACAGCGGCGACGCAAAGCCGTCGCCGAGAAACGCCCCGATGTACCCGTTCTCGTAGTCCTTCTTCCAGATCGTCGACGTCCAGCAAAACTCCCTCAAACGCCGCAGGGCTTCCTCCGACAGGAGCCCATCGATGTAGGTCACCTCCGGCTGCGTCGCCAGATACCGTGCTTCGATCGCCGCGTGATCAAGATCCGGCGCCAGCGCCCCTTCGGCAATCGTGTCGCAAGGCGCAATGTACAGGAGCCGGTTGAATGAAGGAGCGATAGGCTGAAGGTCGGCAGGGGAGAGGGCAACACGATTGGCTGAGACGGTGCCGGGGGCCGGCTCGAGACGCCCGCACAACTGGAGAAGCGCGTCATGATACCCGCGCCATTCCTCGCCGATTAACCCGCGTTCAAACAGGTAGCCGATTTGCTCGGCATCATGCTTCACACGCGACCGAAAGACCGCGGAGTCGGTGACGGGGCGGCCGTGTGCACACTTGGCCTTGGCCGTTTCCGCAAAGCAGCGCAGCGCGCGAGGAATATCTTCCCGCCAGATCCACGCGATCCCGAGATTGTACAATGCCGTTCCGTAGCCCGGGTGGGCCTGCAGCGCCCGTTCGAAGCTGCGGATCGCGTCATCCACCAGGCCCTGCTCCAGCAAGACCAATCCGAGATTGTTGTGGGCTTCGGCATGCGACGGTTTCCGCGCGATGGCCTTGCGGTACGCATCGGCCGCGGCATCGAGGCGGCCTTGTTCTTTCAACACGACGCCAAGATTGTTGTGCGCTTCGGCATGATCCGGATTGAGCGCCAGCACCTGTTCGTAGGTGGCTTTGGCCTCCGCCAGGCGCCCTAACTCTTTATAGACGTTCCCGAGGTTCGTGCGGGGGTCGATATACCGGGGATTGAGCTGAATGGCTCGATTGTACGCATCAACCGCGTCAGGAAGAAGCCCTGCTCGTTGAAGCACGACGCCATGGTTGAAGCAGTAGACGGGATTGCGCGCATCGGCCGCGCGTGCCTGGGCCAGGCGGGTGAGCGCGTCACGAAGATTGCCGCGCCGGTACAGCAGCAGGCCTAAACCATGGAGGGCATCCGGCTGCGCCGGCATCCGTGCCAGCAGTTGCTGATAGCCACGTTCTGCGTCATCCAGGCGGCCGGCCTGATGATGCATCTGGGCCTCGCGCAACCCGGCCAACGCCGCTGCCGTGCCTCCGGCATTGCGCCCCTGTAGCTTTTCTTCGCGGCGACGCTCCTCACGATTCATGCACAACCTCCATCGATCGGAAGACCGGCCGATGGAGAGAGTAGCGCAGATGGGGGACGGGGGTCAAAGGAAGCGGCGAGAGAAGGATGGACGATCAGGCTGCTTGAGCCTCGTCCCGCCGTTTACGGCGCTGGCCCAGAATGTCGAGGGCGGCGACGCGATAGGCTTCGGCAAACGTGGGAAAGCTGAAAATGGTGTCGATGAACCGATCGATGGTCGCCCCATCCTGCAGAGCCATCTGGCCGAGATGAATCAGTTCCGTCGCATTCTCGCCCACGATTTGCACACCTAACAGGCGTTCGCCGGAGGGATCGGAGACAAGTTTCAACAACCCGTCGCAGGCGCCGGTGATCTGGCCCTTAGCAATTTCCGTAAACGGCGCGCGGCCGATGATCGGACCCCGGTAACGGGCCGCCGCCTGTTCCTCATCGAGACCGATGGAAGCGATTTCCGGAATCGTATAGATGCCGATGGGCACCTGATTGAGCGAATCTCCGACCGGCAGACCCAAAGCATGGCTGACAGCGCGTCGGCCGTCTTCCATGGCCTGAGAAGCCAAGGCGGGCGGGCGGCCCAACATATCGCCGGCCGCAAAAATGTGCGGCACTGCAGTCTGCCCGTGATCGTTCACCGGGATATGTCCCTTTTCATCGAGCGACAATCCCGCCGCCTCCAGATTCAATTCCTCGACATTCGGTTGCCGGCCCAGCGCCACCAGCATTTTTTCGCTTTTGACTGCCATACCGTTCGCGAGCCTGGCCACCACGGACGAGACACCATCCCAGGCCACCTCTGTGACCGTATGGCCGGAATAAAACCGTCCCCCCTGACGCTCGATGCTGCGCTGAAACACATCGACGATATCGTGATCCATGAAGGGGAGGGGACGTTTGGCTCGGTCGATGATGGTGACCTCGACGCCCAACAGGGCAAAAGTCGACGCATATTCGCAGGCAATGACACCACCACCGAGAATGGTCAACGACCGGGGCAGGTAAATCATCGACAGGATCGAATCACTATCCAGCACATGTTCATGGTCCACCGGAATCTCGGGAATCGACGACGGTCGGGATCCCGTGGCGAGCACGATCGTTTCGGCGGTGAGAGTTTGGCAGGCGCCATCGACGGTTTCCAGCTGCACTTCGTGGGGCGAGAGCAGCCGCGCGCGTCCGTGCCGGTAGGTCACGCCGTTGCGCGTGAGCTGACTGGCCATATAACACTCATGCGCTTTCACCACTTCGTCGAGGCGATGCAGCAAGACGCTCATCGGCACATCGATGCGCATTTTGCCTTCGAAGACTTCACTCGATCGTTTCAGGCGCTCGAACTGCACCGCCGTCTCGCGCAGGGTCTTGCTCGGGATCGTCCCCCGATACACGCAATTTCCGCCGATGCCCGGCTCCTGCTCGATCAGCACGACCTTTTTGCCTGCCTTGGCACCCTGGATCGCGGCCTTCTGGCCCGCTGGTCCGCTGCCAACGACAACGATGTCATAGGCGGTCGCCGGCATCACAGTGGCATCGCCTCCACGACGGCTTGGACCTTGTCCTTATGGGCCAGGAGCGCATCGATATCTTTGGGGTACAGGTTCAGGTCGGCAAAGACCGAATGGTCTCGTACGGTGGCTTCATCGAAGCCCTCAGGATCCAGAAAATGTTTCGCCAAGCGACCGGCCAGGCAGGTCGTCATACATTCCTGCTTCGCCGTTTTGGCGTAATGATAATCGGCGTGGAACCCGATTGATTCCACCACGGGCGGCGGAAGGCCCCATTCGTCCGCAACCAGCAGGCCCACTTGGATGTAATATCCGTCGAGCAGCTGATGGAGCAACTCCTTGGTCAATGGACTGCCTTGCTCCTTCGCCAGGGCGACCAGCGTCTGCAACACGACGGGCCGGCCGATGCCATGCAAAAGACCGCAGAGATAGGCACTTTCGACATTGAATCGGCGCATGCGGGCAATTTCTTTGGCATAGGCTCCGCTGGCGAGGGAATAATGCCAGAGACTCTTGACTTCACCATCCCATCCCGGCACTTTGAATGCGCTGCCCTTGATGGAGGCAGAGAAGGCCAATTCGGACATCAGGTTCATGCCCAGCATGGACACGGCATGCTGGAGGGAAACCACCGGATTACGGGTCATATACGCCGGGGAATTGGCAATCCGGATGACATGGGCGGCCAGCGCCTGGTCTTGGTGAATGAGCGCGGCCAGTTTTGCCGCCTCGGCATCGGGATCGTACACCATGGCCAGAATGCGGGAGGCAACCTGCGGCAACAGCGGGAGTTCGATGGCTCCTTTGCGGATCCGTTCGATCAAGAGCTGTTCTAACGGGCTGGTTGAGGCCGGATCTGACATTGGGGCAAGTTCAGCACTCATAGGGCTCACACCACAGGTCAAGGTTGCGGGATTGTCTTCGTTGTAGATCCTTTTCGGCTCATTTCGCCGAAAACCTTAACCTCCCGCGGAGAAGGCTCCGGGCACAGAACATGCCAGATAATTTGAGGTATTCCGCATCGGCTTCACCCCTTGTCTTACAGGCTGTTTCCATTCATGAAGGAGTCCCAGCCATGATTGCAGAAAGAGTGCTCGTGGTCCTCTGTCTCACGGCTGTCGGGTGTGGTCTCGCCCCCTTGGCCATCGCTGCCGGAGACCAGGCCCCGCCGTCGACCACCGAAAAAATGATCCGGGACACGAAGGAGGCCGTCGAGTCCACGAAGCAGTATACGATCCAGCAAAAGGACAGCTTTCAAAAGACGGTTCAAGCCGAACTGGCGGAGATGCAGACGAAGATCACTGAACTCCAGAAGAAAACCAGCGCCGCCTCCGTGGAAGCCAGGAAGGACATGCAGAAAGCCCTGCAGGACCTGGAGCGCAAGAAGGACGAGGCCCGCAAGCAGCTGGACGAGGTCAGTCACTCGACCAGTTCTGCGTGGAGCACGCTGAAAGACAACGTCAACGCGGCCGTGGCCGATCTCAAAAAAAGTTATAAGGACACGGTGTCCAAACTGCCCTGACCTGGACGGCCGACTTTCTCAACACGCGGGGTTCCCCGTCAATGAATCACCGCCCGAGCTGTTCATCGAGGGGGAAAATACGGTAAGGTGCAAGGACAAGCAGGACAACTACTCGACGAGGCCCATGCCGCTTAAATTTGCCCTCTATCCCGGTTGCGCCGCGAAAGGCGCGACGCCTGAACTCTACCAATCCACCATGGCCATTGTCGGCCGCCTCGGCATCGAGGTTGTCGAACTCGCGGCGTCGTCCTGTTGCGGAGCAGGGGTGATCGGGGAAGCAGACCCGGACCTCGCGCTCGCCTTGAACGCCCGCACCTTCGCGCAGGCCGAGCGGATGGGGCTGGACGTGATGACCATTTGCGGGACCTGCCAGGGCGTGATGAGCGCAGCCAATCGGCGGCTGAAAAGCGAACCGGCCACGCTTGAACGGGTGAACAAGATCCTCGCGCAGGATGGCATCTCCTACGGCGGCGGCGTGCAGGTGAAACATCTTCTCTGGATCGCGGTACGCGATCTCGGGCTCAGTCGCGTGGCCGGAACTGTCCGCTCATCATTTCGCGAGTTTCGCATCGCTCCGTTTTACGGCTGCTACATGCTTCGCCCCTCCTGGGAACTGGGATTCGATGATCCCGAAAATCCCAGTTCGCTGGAAAAAATCATTCGCGCCGTCGGTGGAGAGCCGGTCGCCTACGCAGGCCGGACCAAATGCTGCGGCTTCCCGATTATCCTGGAGAAGGAGGCCATCGCGGTGGCCATGGCCGGCACGAATATGAAAGATGCGAAGGATCACGGCGCGGATTTCATGGTGACGCCCTGTCCGCTCTGTCACATGAGCCTGGATATCTATCAGGAGCGCGCAGGGCGGGCGGTGAAGACCGAACTGAACCTCCCGATTCTGCATCTCCCGCAACTGCTCGGTCTGGCCATGGGTATTCCCGCGCAAGACCTGGGGCTGTCGCGCCATCTGATTTCAGTCGATCGTATCGTCAATCGTTTGCAGAATCCGGACAGTACCCATTCATCTTTACCCGCGGAGCCCAGGACATGAAGGTCATCGCCCTTTCGGATTTTCAGCAGTTCAGCCAAGAGAAAATGAAGAAGAATAACCTGTTCGAAACGTCGCGGTTTTTTTGCGACATCTATTGCTTCGAACCGGGACAGGAACAGAAGGGGCATATTCACGGCGAACAGGACAAGGTGTACATCGTGTTGGAAGGCGAGGGCACCTTTCAGGTGGGCACGGAAAAACGTGTCCTGAAAGCCGGACATGGGACGATGGCCGCTGCGGGTGAGGAGCACGGCGTCAAGAATCACAGCGCGGAGCGTTTGAAGGTGCTCGTGTTTGTCGCGCCAAATCCCTGAGGTTATCGATTCCCCAGCGGGGCGGTGACTGTAATCGCTCCGGCAAGATCTCCCTCCTGATGCCCTTCTTTGGGATACCCGGAAATGTCGAGATCACCTTTCGGTTCTCCATGGCAGGCCAGACAATCCTTGGCGTAATAAATCGGCATGACTACCCGTAGGGTACGCCCTCCATCGGTCAATTCGCTCACATAGGCCTCGGCCATGGGCCTGGCGGAGAGCCATTTCAGCACCGACGCTTCGTACTCGTCGGGCTCGTTTTTCGGATTTCGTGGTTGAATCGTGGTCTGCTTCAGCCGCACATGCGCGGCCTTGGAGAACCGTGCCGAGGCCTGACTGCCGTATGTGGCCGGAATAAAGTTCTTGTAGCCGATGCCGCGCTGATTGATGACGACCTGGGCATCACGGATGACCTCGCGGCTGGCCTGGACCAAGGCTGGCAGCAGCTCCTTGGCGAGTGGCGGAATGAGCATGGACACCGGCGCGGCCGGCAGCGCGTTCAGGTCGATCCCGGTCTTGGCGTGAAACTCCCGCATCAATTGCTGCTCGAATAACTCCGGTGTGAATCCCTTTTCGCCCTTGTGAGGATCGTCGATCAACGACTGGTTGCGTTCGATGACGGCCCGCCCTGATTCCAACAGTTTGGCCAGCAGGCGCGCGGTTTCCTCCGCCTCGGCTCGCTCCACTGCTACGCTCATCGAAGGATGCAGGCACATCAGCAGCATCACTGCAGCCAGGGCGATCCATGCACGACGTCTCATGATTGTGCTCCTCTCCAGGCGGTCATGATCCGGGCCTGATGCGGCAGGTGCCCTGGATGTAGTGGGACGCCATCTTCTCCACATCGAAGGGTAATCCTTCCAACGAGGCTCTCCGGGGAAACGCATACTCGTCGTCGAGCCAACGTGTCCGCATCTCACCCAGGCGACCGGATTCGTCCAGTTTCAACAGTAGATCGTTCACCAGCCAGCGGAGGCGGTAACTCTCCTCAGCCACAACCACTCCGTAGTCGGCCTTGGTCAGGAACAGGGGGCGGCCGTTCTCACGGGTCAAGAGTGACCAGTCCTTGCGAACCCGCTTGACCATATATTCCAACACCGGTTGTGCGCCCAGAATAATATCGACACGCGGCTCGGTCTTGGCGTCGGCATATTCGAAGGCTGCCGGTAACGAATCGCACACGATCAGCCGGTTGGCGCCCCAGTTGGCTTCGGCATAGTAGTACGCGCTGGTTTCATCCTGCACCGCGATGGTGAGGCCATCCAGCGCATGACTCGTGGCCGCGAGCCGATCGGCTGCAGGATGCGTCGCCTGTTGCTGAAGATTCTCCCGCACCCGCTCCAGGACGCTCGTGCTCGTTGTGATCCCGCTGATACCTCCCCCGTAAAAATAGGGCAGGGAATAGGCGACTCCGGCGCGGGACGGGGCAGGCGTGTTTGTCGCGACAGCCGACACGAACCAATCCAAGTGTCCTTCATTCAGGAGCCGGAACAGATCCCTGAAGCGCACGAGATGCAGGACGGGAGTCACCGGATGTCCGCACCGTCGGGACAGTTCGTCCGTCATGGCCCGGGTGAGTTCGACATCGAGCCCCGTGACACGAGCCCCTTCGTCCGTCCAGATCGTCGGAAACACGAAGGGACGAAACGGCTCCATCGCCAGGCCGACCTGAACACGCCCGCGTTCGCAGATGATATCGACTTTACTGCCGGCGACCGGCCAGACCTGTTCAACCGCATCGATGAGCAAGCCGCAGCCGGACAACAGCAGACAGCATAGTGCTGCCCAGATTCGGCCGCACCAGGTTGCCTTGATTAAAACCGTATCCCTGTCAGGAATACCCATTGCTGCGCCTGTCCCGCGTCTCCGCGAAAATCCACCCCGTATTGACTGTATTGCACGCTGATATCCACTGAGAGGCTCTGTGCGACCGGGAACCGCACTCCCACCTGGCCGCCGATCAAATGGCCTGGAGCACGGTTACCAGGGCCGGGCAAGACACCTCCGGCCAATACTCCCACATAGGGAACGGCCCGATCCTCCAACGGTCCAAACAGCACATGGCGGATGATGCGGCTGATCGGTTTGTGCTTGGGAAAATCCAGGATGTCGATGAAGTTATTCCAGCGAGGATTCACGAACAGCGAATGCTGGTCGGTGCTGAAGTCCTGCGTATGGATGCTGAAGAATTGATAGATGGTCCGAACCTCGACATTGCCGTAGCGTACCGCCGTAATGCCGAGCTGCACGCCGATCTCACGATCGTCTGGCGCAAACGTCTGCTGGCGGAGCATCACATCGACATTAAAAGGCCGAATGGGAAATTCAAGGACCGCTTCCTGAGCGACCACCGGCGCCACAGGCAACAGCCAGACTGTGGCCATCACAGCCAGCCAAAAGGGCCAGGCGATCCCTCGTTGCCCCTTTAAGACCGTTGTCCGCATGGCAGACCTTCGCGTGAGCGTGGCCCGGTCGCCTCGATCAACCAGTCGTGGCACGTGCTGGTCACCGATCAGCTGCAGAGCGACCGGCGGAAATGCATGACTTCATGACCTCCGCCCGACAATCCACGCCCTTGAGGGCGGAGCGGTGCACCGCCACCAGAAGATCGTCCGGACTCACCGCACCGATCACGACATCGACCAGCGCATGGTCAGGAACGCTCTCCATGTCCACGCGGATGACGCCTGCTACTTGCGCCAGTTCCGCAGCGATATTCCGGCGGGAAGAGGGACAATCTTGGCCGGATAAGAAGAGCGCCACTCGCTCGCGCGAGGTGTCGGCACTGGCTGGACTCACGAGGCACCCGGCGAACAGGAGTAAGCAACTCAGCGTCATCCCAGGACATCGCATCGGCATCTCCAAGAAACCACGATCCATGCATAAACGGTGTCGTCATTGTTGATCTCTCGCGTTGTCCGGCCGACCCCTTAGGGGCCGGCCGAAGATTCGATCACGAAACGGTCTACTTCGCTGGGATCTCCCACGGGACCATCGGCATCAACGGCGCCGGTTTCGCATCCGGTCCCGCCAGCAACACCGCAATCGCCCCACGCAATGCCCCGGTTAAGGAATGCGTGACGAGCGGATAGGCTCCGGCAGATTCCACCACGACATCAAACGTGGCGGCACTGCCGGGCCCTACGACGTACGTCTGCACGCCCTTCAGATTGTTGGCAGGATTGCCACTCTCGTACACGTTGTCCCAGATCTCACCGATCGGGTGGAACGAGGAGAACTCGTTCGGCCCCGCGTTGACGAAATAGATGCGGACGCGCTCTCCCGGTTTGGCATCGAGTTTTCCCCCGCCGGTCACGAAGGGGTGATACTTGAAGATGCCGCCGTTGAACATCATGCCGTCGTACTTTCGATCGAACATGGCCTGGACATCGTTCGGGTTCTTATAATACTCCGACTGCACCAGCACATATTCCCGATCCGCTTTCGGCCAGACTTTCGCATTCTTGGGATCGACGATGATCGCGCCGAACATGCCGCGCGCGACATGTTGAATCATAGGCGGCGCTCCGCAATGGTAGAAAAACAGTCCCGGCTTTTTCGCCACAAAGGTGAAGCTGATGCTTTCGCCGGTATTGACGGCCCGATAATTTTTCAGGAAATCGATTTCAGCCGCGTGGAAGTCCATCGCATGCGGATTCTTGTTCGTCGCAGGATTCGTCAGGGTGAAATTGATCGTGTCACCTTCCGTCACCCGCACGACCGGCCCCGGAAACTGCCCGTTGAACGTCCAGGCGGCATATTTTTCACCGCCGCCGTCGATCACAATGTCTGTCTCCACCGCGGTCATCTTAATGTCGTGAGTTTTGGCCTGGGCCGATAACGCCATGCCTGCCAGCATCGTCAGCGTTGCCCCGATGAACATGATCGTTTTGCCGCTTCTCCCGCCCCGACGGTCCGTGTCTGTATAGCTGTGCATGTTGCCTCCGCCATTCCTGTGTTGAACCTGACGACCGGAAGCGCAGTGCTCCCGGATCAACATTCGTCGCGATCGAATGCTGCGCCTCTGCCTGCACCATACGAGATGGCGGCATCAACAAAACATGACTATTGTCATGTTTTGAAAAATACCCGGTCTGTGGCGAAAGAAATTACGTGGAAGCGAGGAGTTTGAGCTTGGGGAGATCACGAATGACGAGCCGCGCGGCGGTGCCGGTCACCAAACGATCCTTTTTGAAGCGCGCCATGATCCGGATGGCGGTTTCCGTCGTGACGCCCACCATGTTGGCCATGTCCTGGCGCGTCAGACGAACGGTGACCCGAATCCCGTTGGGGTCCTTGATCCCGCTGCGTTCTGCCAGACTCACGAGCAAAGAAGCCAATCGTTGATCGGCTCGATCGAGGGCGAGCACCTTGGCTTTTTCCTGGGCTTCATTGAGCCGGTTTCCCAAATACCGGATGACTTCCATCGCGGCATCCGGATTCGCCCGGAGCATCTTGAAGTAGGCTTCTTTTTTCATGCGAAGCACACTGACATCGCCCATGGGCTGGGCCGTGCCGGGGTGGGACGCCCCGTCGAAGGCCGAGGCATCGCAACAAAACAAATCACCCGGCATCAAGACTTTGAGCGTGCATTCCTTCCCGTCGAGCGACGACTTGACGCATTTGACCGACCCTTCCTTGACGATGTGGAAGTATTCGGTCGGATCGCCTTCGCGGAAAATGTAGTCGCCCTTCCCGTAGCGGGTTTCAGTCATTTCGCCCAGGACCTTTTGGCGATCCTGGGCGCTGAGAATCTGGAGGAGGGGAATCTGATTCAACCCGGCAGGAGCACCGGGGCTGGGCCGTTCAGCGGCGGGCTGCTGTGGCGATCTCTTTGGCTGCTTCGACAATCGAGCGCACTCCAATTCCAAAATGATCCACGAGCTCGTCCGGTTTTCCGCTACGTGGAATGTCCCGGACGGCCAACTTGCGCACCCGTACGCCTTCTGATGCCAAGGCGCTCAACACAGCGTCGCCGATCCCGCCGTGCGCATAATGATCTTCGACCGTCAGGAACCGTCCACCCGTCGCTCGCGCACAGTCGATCAAGGTGGCCTGATCGACGGGCACGATGCTGTATAAATCTACCACGCGGGTGGCGATGCCGGCTGCCTTCAGCTGGTCGTGGGCCTTGAGGGCTTCGAACAGCGTGACACCGGCGGCGACGATCGTGAGCTGGTCGGCGGCACTCTGTCGCAGAATCTTTGAACCGCCGATCTTGAACGTCTCGTCCGCACTATAGATCACGGGGGTCTTGGGACGACCGGCCCGTAGATACACCATCCCCTTGTGGGCGGTCGCCGATTCCATCAATTTGTACATCGACAGGCCATCGGACGGGTAGAGCACGGTCACGCCGGGCTGGGTCGACATCATGGCGAGATCTTCAAGTCCCATCTGCGACGGGCCGTCCTCACCGATGCTGACACCGACGTGAGTCCCCACCAGTTTAATGTTCGACTGGCTGATCGCCGCCATGCGAATAAAATCATAGGCGCGCGTGAAAAACGCCGCGAAGGTCGCCACGAACGGAATCTTGCCGCAGGCCGCAATGCCGGCCGCAGCGCCAAGCATATTCTGCTCGGCGATAAAGTTTTCGAGGAACCGGTCTGGAAACCGTTTACCGAACTTATCACTGTACGTAGAGTTCTTCACGTCTGCATCGAGCGCGACCACCTGAGAGTTCGCCTCGCCAAGCGCCAGGAGGGCGGCCCCGAAGGCTTCCCGCGTCGCCACCGAATCGCCCACCTTGTACGGTGCCGGAGCCAGCGTGCCCTTCGTGGACGGAGCCGTCTTGGCTGCAGTCGGCAACGAGATCTGAAGGCGGGTCGAGCTCGGTTTCAATTGGCCCGTCAATTCGTCCAACGCCTTTTGGGTTTCTTCGCCCTTCTTCAGCGGCTTCCCGTGCCAGTCCGGATGATTTTCCATAAAGGAAATGCCGCGCCCCTTGAAGGTCTTTGCCAGCAAGACCGTCGGCTGCCCCTTCGTCTTCGCCGCCTCGGCGAATGCCGCGACCAGGGCGCTGATATCGTGACCGTCCACCACGATCGCATGCCACCCGAACCCGCTCCACCGGGCGCGGTAGGCGTCCATATCATGCTGCAGCATCGTCGGATCGCTTTGTCCCAACCGATTCACGTCCACGATGGCGCACAGATTATCCAGCTTCGCTTGGCGAGCCACTTCCGCGGCTTCCCACACAGACCCCTCGACAGATTCGCCGTCGCCCATCAGGACATAGGTGCGGTAGTCGGTCTTGTCGATGGACTTCGCATTGAACGCGAGCCCGACACCCGCCGGCAGCCCCTGGCCCAATGAACCGGTCGCCATGTCGACGAACGAGAGTCGCGGCGTCGGATGGCCTTCAAGATCGGAGCCGAGCGTGCGCAATTTCAACAGCTCCGACTTGGGAAATAATCCGGCTTCCGCCCAGGCCGCATAGAGCAGAGGAGCGGCGTGCCCCTTGGAGAGGACAAACCGGTCGCTATTCGGCAACTTCGGATTCTTGGGGTCGTACCGCATGACCGAGAAGAACAACACCGCAAGAATGTCCGCGGCCGAGCAACAGCTGGACGGATGTCCGCTCCCTGCTTCGCTCGTTGCTTTGACGCTGTCGATGCGGAGGTTGGTCGCTGTATTGGCGAGGGCGGTCAACAGATCAGGAGTTGTGGTGGAACCAGAAGGGGAAGTCATGCGCGATCCTTTCACGATGGGAGCTGATGATTCTGGATGACCTGATTGACAAAGAGATCGAGAGCGAGAGTCCGCTTTCGGTGGGACGAAGCTAACAAATGGCATGCATGGAGTCAATGAAGGCATGTCCCTCTCATCAGCCCATCGCCTGCAGTGAATTCTTGACACGGTTGGATCAACTCGTTAAGATCGGCTCGCCTTTAACGCTCATCCTGTGAGGTGGGTAAGGAGCTCATGATCATGATGCACGGCTCAAGCCGTCCGACAACCCGCACCTTCTCGTCCACACCGGAGGAGAAGGTTTTTTTATGCCTCCAGCTGATCGGCCACTCATGACCACGGAATCTACAACCGGCAACCGGCAGGAGCGCGTCGTGATGGACGCGGGCGATATTGCCCGCGCCGTGACCCGCATTGCCCACGAAATCCTGGAACGGAATAAAGGCATTCAAGATCTCGCCCTCGTCGGCATCAGAACGGGCGGCGTCCACCTGGCGCATCGACTCGTGCGGCGCATCCATGACATTGAAGGCACCCAGATCCCGATCGGCGAACTGGATATCACGCTGTACCGGGACGACCTCTCGTTGCGGAAGGATCAACCGATCCTCCGCACCACCTCGGTGCCGTTCAAAATATCTGACCTGAAGGTCGTGCTCGTCGACGATGTGCTCTTCACAGGCCGGACCATCCGTGCCGCCATGGACGGACTGATGGATCTGGGACGGCCGGCGGAAATCCAGCTGGCGGTGCTGGTCGATCGCGGTCACCGGCAACTCCCGATCAAAGCCAACTATATCGGGAAAAACATTCCCACCTCGCGCGACGAGGCCATTGAGGTCCATCTCGAAGAAAACGGGGAAGAGGACCGCGTGGTCATCCTCAGGACGTAACCGGAGACAGTGACGTGGGGCTCAAACGCAAAGACCTTCTCAGCCTGACCAATTTGTCAGCTGCCGACATTGCCCTGATCCTGGACACGGCGGATTCGTTCAAAGAAGTCTCCGGGCGGGAGATCAAGAAGGTGCCGGCCTTGCGGGGCAAGACGGTCGTGAACCTCTTTTTCGAGCCGAGCACGAGAACCAGAACCTCGTTTGAATTGGCCGCCAAGCGGCTCAGCGCCGATGTCATCAATTTTTCCCCTTCGTCCAGCAGTGTGGTGAAGGGCGAAACGCTGCTGGATACCGCGCGCAATATCGAAGCCATGCAGGCGGATATCATCGTGTTGCGGCATTCATCGGCAGGCGCGGCGGAAACACTGGCGCGAGGCGTCAAGTCTTCCGTCATCAATGCCGGCGACGGGTGGCACGAACATCCGACTCAGGCGCTGCTCGATCTCTACACCATCCGCAGCCGCGGCATGGGGTTCTCTGGGCTCAAGGTGGCGATTGTCGGCGACGTCGCACACAGCCGCGTGGCCCGTTCCAATATTTTCGCCCTCACGAAACTCGGAGCCGAAGTGCGGGTCGTCGGACCACCGACGATGATTCCGCTACACATCAACCAGCTCGGCGCCCAGGTGTATTACAACCTGGATGAAGGGTTGCGGGGCGTGCATGTGATCATGATGCTGCGGCTTCAACTCGAACGCCAGGGGCGCGCCTTGTTCCCGACCATTCGCGAATATGCCCGGCAGTACGGCTTAACCAACGAGCGGGTCAAACTGGCTGAGCCGGGCGCGATCGTCATGCATCCGGGCCCCATCAATCGGGGCGTCGAAATCGCACCGGACGTAGCAGACAGCCTGTCGTCCGTGATCCTCGATCAAGTGGCCAACGGCGTGGCGGTGCGTATGGGCATTTTGTATCTCATGTCGGGAGCCAATGCGTAAGACGTGATGAGACGATCTCCTCACAGGAGATCGCCGGCACATGAAACCATGGTTTACATTGTTTAATAGGGGGAGTTGAACAGCGCACTATGATTCTGATCAAGGGCGGTCACGTTATCGATCCCGGACGCGTCAACGGCATCGCGGATGTCCTCATTGAAAACGGGAAAATTGCAGCGGTTGGGCAAAAGCTCGCCGCACCGGCCGGCGCGACGGTGATTCAGGCTGGGGGGCAGTTGGTGCTCCCGGGCTTCGTGGATCTCCACGTGCACTTTCGCGAACCGGGCTTTGAATACAAGGAAACGATTCAGTCAGGAACGGACGCGGCCGTTGCGGGAGGTTTCACCACAGTCTGCGCAATGCCCAACACCAATCCCGTGAACGACAACCAAGCGGTCACCGAATTCATGCTGGAGCGGGCGAAAGCGGCAGGCACCGCCAACCTCTATCCCATCGGCGCCATTACCAAACGCTCCGAAGGCAAGGAATTGGCGGAGATCGGCGACCTGCGTCGCGCCGGATGTGTCGCGATTTCCGACGACGGAAAGCCGGTGATGAACAGCCTCGTCATGCGCCGCGCGATGGAATATGCGCGCGCCTTCGACGTACCGGTCGTCGACCACTGCGAGGATTTGCATCTCTCCGAAGGCGGCTGCATGAATGAAGGGCTGATCTCGACCGAACTGGGACTCCCGGGCATTCCGTCGGCCGCGGAAGATGTGATGGTGGCGCGCAATGTCTCGCTCGCCGAACTGACCGGAGCGCGTCTCCATCTGGCGCACATCAGCACGGCCGGTTCGGTCCGGATGGTGCGCGAAGCCAAGGCGCGGGGGCTCAAAGTGACGGCAGAAGCCTGCCCCCATCACTTTACCCTCACGGAGGAAACGACCCGCGGCTACAACACCCATGCGAAAATGAATCCGCCACTGAGGACCAGTCAGGATGTGCAGGCGATCAAGGACGGATTACGTGATGGCACCATCGACGTCATTGCGACCGACCATGCGCCGCACGCCAGCCAGGAGAAACAACAGGAGTTCACCGAGGCGCCGTTCGGCATCGTAGGACTGGAAACCGCGTTGCCGCTGACGCTGGCCCTGGTCGAAGAAGGGGTGCTCACGCTCGAATCGGCCGTCGATAAGCTGGCCACGGCTCCGGCGAAGGCGTTCAGTCTCAATGCCGGCACCCTGGCGGTCGGCGCGCCGGCGGATGTGGCCATCGTCGATCCCAATCTGGAATGGGAAGTCGATCCCTCGCGATTTCGTTCCAAGAGCCGGAACACGCCGTTCGCCGGATGGAAAGTCAAAGGGCGTGTCACCACGACACTCGTCTCCGGGCGGGTCGTCTACGAACTCGATCGCCCAGGACGGCAGGCGTAGGACGAGACGATCGTGCGTCAAGGATTGATCGCCTGTGTGACCTTCGAGATGCTGGCATTAGCCGTCTGGATCGGCGGACTTCTCGTCCTCGTGGCAGCTGTCATCCCCGCCGTGTTCAATACGTTCGGCGGACAGGACACCGGGGGATTTTTCCTGACGCGCGCGTTCGACGGGTATAATCGGCTGGTGCTTGGCGCCGCGGCCATTCTGATCGCAGGCATTCTCTGGCGAGCCTGGTTGTATCAACAGGGAATGACGGACGAAGCCATCACCAGAGCCGAGTGGTTGTTGCTGGGCGCAATGCTGCTCATTGCCGGTGTGATCACGTTTGTGCTGCATCCTCAGGCGGCCGCCTTGCAGGCGCAGGCCTTTGCCTCCAAAGGGGAGGACGCGAGGAAGGCAGCCTTTGAGGCGTTCTTTCAGCTACATAAACCGGTACGGGTGCTGTATATCCTGAATGTGGGACTCGGTATCGCGCTGTTGACCCTGCGCGTGCGGTCCTGGATCCGAGTGAAGGAGTGAGAGTGAAGAAAGCGATTCTTGCGCTTGCCGATGGAACCTGGTTCGAAGGGCGAGCTTTAGGCGCGGAAGGGGAGACCGGCGGCGAAGTCGTCTTCAACACGGCTATGACCGGCTATCAGGAAGTTCTGACCGATCCTTCGTATCGCGGGCAGATCGTCACCATGACGTCTCCACAGATCGGCAACTACGGCGTCACGCCGGAGGACGTCGAGTCGACGAAAATCTGGGCCGAAGGGTTCATCGTGAAGGAATCCAGCCGGCTGGCGAGTAACTGGCGAGGCAAGTCGACGCTGCAAGAGTATCTGCAGGCCGCTCATATCGTGGCGATCGAGGGCATCGATACCAGAGCGCTCACCAGGCATTTGCGGGAGCGGGGCGCCCAACCGGGCGTCATTTCCCACATCGATCTCGACCCCCGCCGCGTGGCCGAGAAGGCCCGGCAGGCGCCGAGCATCATCGGGCGTGATCTGGCAGCCACCGTCACCTGCGAACATCGTTACCCCTGGACGGAAGGCACGGGTGATTGGGCGCCGAAGATCACGATGCCGGAACAGGGGGCCGCGAAGGCACCGCGCAAAACCTGGCGCGTCGTTGCCTATGATTTCGGTGTGAAACAGAACATTCTGCGGCGGCTGGTGGATGTGGGGTGCGAGGTCACCGTGGTGCCGGCCTCGACTCCGGCAAAGGATGTGTTGGCCCTGAATCCGCAAGGATTGTTCCTCTCGAATGGTCCCGGTGACCCGGAAGGTGTGCCCTACGCCATGACCGCACTCCGTGAGCTCATCGGCCGCGTGCCGATTTTCGGCATCTGCCTGGGGCATCAATTGCTGGGGCTCGCGTTGGGATTCTCCACGTACAAACTGAAGTTCGGCCACCATGGCGCCAATCATCCGGTCATCGACCTGCGCACCAGAAAGGTCGAAATCACCTCTCAGAATCACAACTTTGCCGTGCGGTTCCCCGGCGAAACTCCGGTTGTGGGTCAGGAACTGCCGATCGTGGATACGCCGTTCGGTCGGGTGCAATTGACCCACACCAGCTTGAATGACGCATCCGTGGAAGGCATGCGGTGTCTGGATCGCCCGGTGTTTTCGGTGCAATACCATCCCGAGGCGTCTCCCGGTCCTCATGATTCCGCCTATCTGTTTGAACAATTTGTCGCATTGATGGAGACACACCATGCCTAGGAGCCTGTCCGATATTGACCGCTCTGCTGCGGCGAATGACCTGCGGCCATCTGCGTCGTTCTCGGCCCTCAAAAATCCTCAATGTAATTCTGCGAATACACTTCCGGTTTTTTCAGGCCTCCGGCCTCGCATCTGGCCGCAGCTCCTTCGCCTCGCTATGAAGCGCAACGTCGGTCAGGCTCCCGACGTATGGCAGCTCTCGACCGGTCTGCTTGTGTTGGCCCTGGCCCTGATGCAGGCGGCCTGCGTCACGATCAACCTGCCGCCGGGCCCCGGCGCCCTCGAAGAACACAAGGTCAGCGGGACCGGCAAAGACAAGGTCCTGCTCATGGATGTGTCGGGCGTGATCAGCTCCGAAAACAAGGACGGCTTTTATTCTTCGCCTGGCATGCTGGCCACGGTGAAGGAAGAGCTGGAGCGGGCCGCCAAAGACGAACGGGTCAAAGCGATCGTGCTGCGCATCAACAGCCCGGGAGGGACTGTCACCGCGTCCGACATCATTTATCACGAACTCAGAAACTTTAAGACCAGCCGCAAAATTCCTATTGTGGCCTCCATCATGGACGTGGGCGCGTCAGGCGGATACTACATCGCCGCCGCAGCCGATACGGTGCTGGCGCATCCCTCATCGGTCACCGGCAGTATCGGCGTGATCATGCTGACCGTCAATGCCAGAGGCCTGCTCGAAAAAGTCGGCGTCGAAACGAATGCCGTCACCTCCGGTCCCCGCAAGGACATGGGCTCGCCGTTTCGCGCGATGCTGCCGGAAGAACGGGCGATTTTCCAAGGCGTGATCGACGGCTTTTATCAGCGGTTTCTGCAGGTGGTCCAGGAAGGCCGCCCGGGCATGAACGGGGAGACCATTAAGAAGCTCGCCGACGGCCGGATCTATTCCGGCGAACAGGCCAAGGCTGCGGGATTGGTCGATGATATCGGCTACCTCGACGACGCGATTGAACTGGCCAAGAAAAAAGCCGGCTTGACGGACGCGAAGGTCGTGACCTATCGACGGCCCGGCGAATACCAGAACAATGTCTATTCGCGGCTCGTCGCGCCGGCGCCCAGCCTGGCCAGTCTGGCGAACGTCGATCTGCTGTCGGTCGTGCGAGGCGGGTCACCGCAATTCATGTATCTGTGGATGCCGTAAGCCGGTGAGTTGCTTCCGCCGCGCGGGGCTGATTGAATGGAGCAGACGTGATGTATCCGTCAAACCGACATTCAATCGAAACGCTGCTGAAGACGCCGATCGGGCGACGTACCGCCCTCGCACTGGGTGCGCGCGCCGCTTCGCTGTTGGCCACGACCATGGGGCTTGGAGCCGCGACGGGACTGCTGCAATCGCTCGGAGGGTGTCAACGGGCACCGGGGACGGCGCGCGACCAGTTCATTTATCTGTCGGAAGAAAAAGAAATGGCGATGGGTCTCTCGGCCTTCCGGGAAGTGCTCCGGCAAGCGCCCTTGAGCGACAACCCCGAGCTCAACGAGATGGTGCACCGGGTGGGGAACCGCATCGCCAAGGCGGCGAACAAACCGGAATACCAATGGGAATTCGCCGTCATTCAAGATGACCGGACGATCAACGCCTTCGCGCTCCCTGGGGGCAAGGTTGCAGTCTTCACCGGAATTCTGAAAGTGACCAAGACCGAAGACGGGTTGGCGACCGTCATGGGTCATGAGGTGGCGCATGCGCTGCAGCGCCACGGAGCGGAACGGATGAGTCGCGGCATTCTCGAACAGATCGGACAACTGGCCGCCTTGGGGGCCGGTGCCGCCGTCGGACGGCCGGATGCAGCCATGGCTGCGATGACGGTCTATGGCGTCGGCGTTTCCTTGCCCTTCGACCGCCGCCAGGAATCGGAGGCGGATTTTATCGGTCTGCGCCTGATGGCCGAGGCGGGATATGACCCGCGCGAAGCGGTGTCGTTCTGGGAACGGATGAGCGGCTGTCCTCGCGCCATGATCAACAAGCTGTGCTTCCGTTCGCAGCAGGCGATCCCGGAGTTCCTCTCGACACATCCCTCCGACGTCACCCGCATCAATCAGATCGAGGCCTGGATCCCGGACGCCATGAAACACTATCATCCCGCAGGAAAGGCCCCGGCAATCCCGTCCGGTCCGATCCAACCCTACCGGCCTCCGGTGGGGCCCATGCCCGAGGCGCCTCTGCCGACCGGCTAACTTCTTTTATTCGAGGTCAATTGTGCCACGACGGACAGACATCCGCTCCATTCTCTTGATCGGCTCCGGCCCCATCGTGATCGGGCAAGCCTGCGAATTCGATTATTCGGGAACCCAGGCGTGCAAGGCGCTCAAGGAAGAGGGCTACCGCGTCATCCTGATCAACAGCAATCCGGCCACGATCATGACCGATCCGGATTTTGCCGACCGGACCTACATCGAACCGATCACGCTCGACGTGGTGGAGAAGGTCATCGAGTACGAGCGGCCCGATGCGCTGCTCCCGACCATGGGCGGGCAGACGGCATTGAATACCGCCATCGGTCTGGCCAAACGGGGCGTCCTGGAAAAATACAACGTAAAGCTGATCGGAGCGTCGATCGAGGCGATCCATAAAGCCGAAGATCGTGACGCATTCCGGCAGGCGATGTGGAAGATCGGCCTGCGCGTACCGGATAGCGGCGTCGCGACATCGCTCCAAGAAGCCGAAGAAGTGGTCCGCCGCACGCAGTTCCCGGCGATTGTACGGCCCTCCTTTACCATGGGCGGAACCGGCGGCAACATCGCCTACAACATTGAAGAGTTCCGGACACAGGTGGAATGGGGCCTGGCCATGAGCCCGGTCCGCCAGGTGCTCGTTGAACAGTCCGTCATCGGCTGGAAAGAGTTCGAGCTCGAGGTGATGCGCGACCTGAAAGACAATGTGGTCATCATCTGTCCGATCGAGAATCTCGACCCGATGGGCGTCCACACCGGCGACAGCATCACCGTGGCGCCGGCGCTCACGCTGACCGACAAGGAATACCAGATGCTGCGCGATGCGGCCGTGCGCATCATC
>ERZ724526.244-NODE-244-length-32271-cov-6.192047_pt1 | contig 32271 bp, 24 predicted proteins | sample MGYA00376059_ERZ724526 | MGnify/ENA primary metagenome ERZ724526 (study PRJEB28724, sample SAMN07190883) | activated sludge metagenome | isolation source: activated sludge of sewage treatment plant in Hong Hong | place: Hong Kong | collected 2016-03-17 ...
CCCAGGGATACATCGCGCCTTTGTAGCCGTGTGAAAAGGCGTTTTGCTTGGCCTCGTCGAGCAGTTCATAGCGGAATTCGAGCAGCGAACGGGCAATTTCGGGGTGCAGCAGCAGCAGGGGCGGGTACATCCAGAGTTCTGTGTCCCAGAACACGTGGCCGTTGTAGCCCAGACCGCTCAGACCCATCGGAGAGAGGCTCAGCGCCGTGCCTTCACGGGCGAAGGAATACAGGTGGTACATGGCGGAATGCACCGCGCGGGCATCTTCCACCGGTCCGTCGATGGCGATATCGGAAGCCCAGAGTTTGTCCCACTCCTGCCGGTGGCGTTTCAGCAGGCGTTCGGTGCGCTCCAGTGCGGCATAGATGGTCAGGCGCTCGGCCTCGTTGTGTGCGTCGGCGACATGCGCGGAGGAGATAACCGTACCCACCACGGCGAAGCGGTACGTTTCACCGGCCTTCAGTTTTTTGTTAAATTTCAGCAGGTGCATGTTGTAGTCCCAGTCCTCGTGGATGAGTTCGGGCTCCGAGCCGTGTTTTTCTTCAAAAACAAAACTCGTGCTGGCGGCAACAGTATAGCGACCGGTCGGACTTTTGCCCACCGAGGTCAGCAGCGGGATCAGCACGTGTGGCCGGTCGATCTGTGCATACAGGTTGCGCACATCCTGCAGGATATCGGGCGCTTCGATCACGGAAGCGGGCGTGATCGTGACGTCTTTTTTAGCCGTTATTTCCACGATACTGAGGGCGCAGAACGGCAGGTGTCGCAGTGCCATGACGCTGTGGCTCACGGCAACCTTGTCGCCCACGTCAAAAGTCGTGGTGAGTTGGGCCTGGCGCATGTCCAGCGTCTGTTTGTACCCGGAGATGTCGCCTCGGGATACGCGGCGGCCATCCACGTCGAGGTTCATGTTGACGAAATTGAAGCCTTTGAGGATGTTGCTCACGCGCCCGCGCTGGTAATTGTCGTAGGCGCCGTTGAGCACCACGTCTTTCACCTTCATCGGCTCCGGTGAGGATACCAGTCCAATCATGCCGTTGGCCACCGTAACGCCGTAGTAATGATCGGGGTTGATGTTGTCGGCAACGATATGCCAGGCATCGGGATTATCGGCTGGCGTGGTAAAGGTAAGCGTGGATTGGGCGGAGAGAATGATGAAGGATGAATGATGAAGGATGAATAAGGTTACGAGGCATAGCCTCGCGCAAGCGGGTTGGATTGTTTTTGCCATGGTTGTGAATATTTTGTGGCGGGAAATTAGGGAGGGTTCGGTTAAGTATGGCAGGAATGGGATAAAAACCTGCAAATCGTATGCAACCGGGCTGTTCGGAATCAGCCGAGGATGTCGACAGGCGTTAATGCACATGAATTGATCTTCCTCTTTTGCAGGCATGACGTATTAGACTCATCACTTATATTGCATCGTATTTTTTACCAGCCTAAGATACTTATGGAATCCAAAAAAACAGAGGTCAAAAAAGTAATGATTTCCAGTACAACGCTTGATTTGCCAGAGCACCGAAAAAAAGTGTTAGATGCCTGTTTACTACAACGTTTTTTACCGCTCATGATGGAACATCTACCATCTAATGATTTAGAAACCATTTCCGCATCTATAAGAATGGTAGATGAGGCAGATGTCTATCTTGGTGTATTTGCATACCGTTATGGCCACGTGCCAAGTGAAGGGAATCCTGATAAAATTTCTGTAACGGAAATGGAATATCGCCGTGCAAGGTTACGTGGTATTCCGAGAATAATATTTGTAATGTCGAGTGAGCACCCTATTTCAATCAATGATGTAGAAATAGGGGAATTTGCTGAAAAATTAAAAGCCTTTAAAGAATTGGTTAGAAATGAGAACATAATAAACAAATTCTCATCTGCAGAGGAACTAAGGAGCCTTACAATTCATAGTCTGTCTCAAATCCCCAATGAAGGAGCGATATACTACACTATATACATAGGGATTCCAAAGTATTTCAGCTCTATAACACGTTGATTCGTGCATCGCATTGCAGTATGGATCAGAAAGAATCTGATCTCCAGCATCCTACCCAACTTGTCGGTGCATAGGAAAGAAAAATTTAATGCCATTGTAGTTTCATGCAAATGTAGGGCTGTTTTAATTACCAAAATCGAGAGGACCGTCCCAATGAATAATTAGAAAGGTGGAAATAGAAAATCTGCATGTCACCCGATATTTATGTCCACGGAATTAAATTTTCCCGCTTTCTTTACAATCTCTTAATAGTGAAACTTTTAGGCGGAACAACTCCCCGTCTTTTTGCAAAAATCAAATCGAAACCCATATGTCAAGCAAAGAAGCACTCATCGCAAAGGCACAGGTATATCTGAGAAAAAAATTTGAAGGGTCCGATATCAGCGGGGGACTCGATATTGCCGGGGAACTTGAAAGACGCAGTTTGTTCACCTACGCCCGCCGGATACGCCACCGGATTTACCAGATCGACCCCTCTAATGTAAAAAACGTCAGGAAACTGGCCGTAGCCACCTATAAAGACGATGATCTGCCCAATGACCTGAAATACGATGCCGCAGCCAACCTGCTGTACAAGTACTACAGCAAGGACCCGGAAAAGATCAGGCACTGGGAAGCGGCTGGAATCCTGGGTTCTATTTTCAAAAAATTATGGCGAATCGACAACCAGATCAAATACCTCTTCCAGTCGGTGGAATATTACAAACACGGCTATGCCTTGTGGATCGACGCAAGAAAAGCACTGAAAGACAACAAGTTAACATATAAGGATGTAGCAGAGAAAAATCCCAAACTCCATGACGCGCTGGATAAGGAGCAACTGGAAAACCTGAACGACAACGGCTACAACGGGATAAACCTGGCCTTTACATACAACTTGCTGCAAAAATACTTTGAGGACAACGCAGACGGTGTCAGAAGCCTCATTGCAGAACAGTTTGAAAAGGCCACCATAGAAGTGCGGGAGACGTTGCTCGCCTTTTGCAAGGAGAAGGAAGGTACGGTGTCGGCCGACGAAAAATACTGGTTCTATGCCACCTGGGCTGAAGTATTGCTCGGATTAAAAAGACCACAGGAAGCGCTGGCCATCCTCGATGTCGAAGATGCGGAACAATGGAAACTGGACAGTTCCGGCCGGCAAATGACCGAACTGGTCGGTCTGGTGTACAAGGACTGGAACAGTGGGCCCGAAGAAACGGAAGACCGGGAGGATGCGCTTTCCGAAGAAGACAGAAACGCACTCAGCGCGTTTTTCACCAAACTGCTTGGCGGAGAACCCCGGTACGACCAGAACGAAAAAGTCGGCCTGGCGCTTTCAGGCGGCGGCTTTCGCGCCTCCATATTTCATATCGGGGTACTGGCCCGACTGGCAGAGGCAGACCTGCTGAAACACGTGGAAGTGATCTCCTGCGTATCCGGAGGCTCGATCATCGGCGCCTATTACTACCTGAAACTCAAAAAACTGCTGGAAGAAAAGCCCGACGAAAAAATTACCCGGGAAGACTATATCGCTATCGTCAGGGATATCGAGATCACCTTCCTGGAAGGGGTGGGTACCAATCTGCGCCTGCGGGTGTTCAGCAACCTCTGGCAAAATGTAATATTGGGAGTCAAAGATTCCTTTACCCGCACGGCGCGGCTGGCCGACCTGTATGAATCGGAATTGTTTGGCCCGCTGTTGCATAAATCCGGCGGCGACAAACATATTTATATGGACGACCTGATCATCCGGCCGTTCGATCAGCCCGATTTCAGTATTCGCCGCGACAATGCCACGCGCCTCAACAAGGCCCCGATGCTGGTGCTCAACGCCACCAGCCTCAATACAGGCCACTGCTGGCAATTTACCGCCTCCTGGATGGGTGAACCGCCGGGTTATATCAACAACGAACTCGACGCCCGCCCCACCTACCGGCGCATGTACTATTCGGAAGCGCCTGAAAAATTCAGGCATGTCCGGCTTGCTACAGCCGTAGGCGCGTCTTCCTGCGTCCCCGGCCTGTTTGCACCGGTCACATTTGAGGGCCTGTACGAGCCGGGACGGACCCTCCGGCTGGTCGACGGCGGCGTTTTTGACAATCAGGGCGTCAACACCTTGCTGGAACAGGAATGTAATTCCCTGATTATCAGCGATGCCTGCGGGCAAATGGTGGCGCAGGACCAGCCGGATGACTGGGCATTCCAGGTAGCAGGCCGCACCAATGCCATTCTCCAGGAGCGGTTGCGGGACTATGTCTTTTTCGACCTCAAGGCTCGCCAGACATCAGGTCTTGTACGCGGTTACCTGCTGATGCACCTCACCAAGGGCCTTCCTTCGAAGGTAATCGACTGGTACCCTTGTGACGACAAGTACGAATTCATCCTGGACGAGACCGACGAGCAGAACGACCTGACGCCCTATGAAATACGCAAAACGGTGCAGGCCTGTCTGGCCAAAGTGCGCACCGACCTTGATTCTTTTCACCAGACGGAAGCCTTTGCGCTCATGTATGCAGGCTACAAGATGACAAACTATGAACTGGCCAAAGGGAAGGCGAGCCAGTTCACGCACCTCGAACCGGCCAACTCCTCAGGCTGGCAGTTTGAGCGCATCAGTGTATCGCACAACGAGCCGGAGAAGAACCTGCGCCTTATCAAAACGCTGGATGCTTCAGAGACCCTTTTTGGCAAGTTGTTTTCCCTGTCGCCTGTTTTCAAATGGTCCTTTTACGCAAGTGTTGCGGCGTTGGCAGTGCTTGTCCTTTGGTTAATTGGTATCGATCTGAATGCCCTTGTTGCCGGGATAATGAACAATAAATTACCACTTGGCGTGGCCCTGCTGTTGCTACTCGACCTTTATTTTCTGCGTCGGAAAGCCCTTTCGGCCTATTTATTGCGGTTTGTTGTGGGCATACCGGTCATGGTCGTCCTGCTTTGGCCAATATTCTGGCTATCGAAGGCAGCGTTCAACCGTTATTACCTTTATTTAGGCAGGGTAATCAACAAATAGGTGTTACCCGCCATCCTTTTCTATCATTCAACCCATGATTCGATCCCTCAGACGATTTATTGTAATCGCCGGCGCCCTCCTTCTGACGTGCCAACTCCAGGCCGATCCGCAGGGCGTTGCCTATTTCGCTTTTTCAGCCACTTCACGCGAGGCTTACCAAAAAGCCGTGAGCCTTCGTTTCGGCGAAGCCCGCAGCGCACTTGCCTTGATGAAAAGCAAGGAACCCGACAACCTGATCGGCATTTTCGTCGAGAACTACCTCGACTTCATGACCATTTTTGTCAACGACAACAAGTCGGAGTACCAGCAACTGGCCAAAAACATGGAAAAACGGCTGGAAAAGATCGCTCGCGGCCCGTCCAACTCGCCGTGGTACCTGTATACCCAGGCCGAAATCCGGCTGCAATGGGCATTTACCAGGGGGCGCTACAGCGAGTTTCTGTCCAGCATGAGCGACATCAAGCAGGCTTATGCCCTGTTGGAGGAAAACCAGCGAAAGTTTCCCGACTTCGCGCCCAATAAAAAAAGCCTGGGCCTGCTGCATACCATGATCGGCAATGTCCCGGAAGAGTACCGCTGGGCGGTAAAGGCACTGGGTGGCATGACCGGCACCACAGAACAGGGACTTAAAGAACTCGAAGAAGTGATGGCATACGCCAAAAAGAACGACTTCATATTCGAGGAGGAGGCGGTTGTTACCTATGCGTTTATCCAACTTTTTCTGAACAACCAGAGCGACATTGCATGGAACACCCTGAAAGCCAGTAAATTATCCGTCAAAACCAATCCGCTTGCGGCTTATGCCTTCGCTACCGTCGCTATGCGCGCAGGGCACAACGACGAGGCCGTTCAAGTCCTGCAGGGAAGTCCTGAAGGGCCGCAGTACCAGCCCTTCCTCTACCGGTACTATATGCTTGGCCTGGCAAAACTCCGGCGCCTCGACAGCGATGCGAACAAACCGCTGGAGACCTTTGTCAATAATTACAAGGGAGAAAACGGCGTGAAGGAGGCATACCAAAAACTGGCCTGGCACCACCTGGTGAGCGGAAACAGCACAGGCTACCGTACGTACATGGCTTTTGTGAAAAGCAAGGGTTCATCCGGCGCGGAGGGCGATGAGGCGGCGTTGCGCGAAGCCAAAAGCGGCGAAGTGCCCGATCTCCTGTTGCTCAAGGCGCGGTTGCTTTTTGACGGGGGCTATTACCAGCGCGCCTTCGATCTGCTGAAAGATGCCTCCGGCAATTACGCCTCCGATCGCAAAAAGAACCTGGAATACAGTTACCGGCTGGGACGCATCACCCACAAAATGGGAAACGGCACCGAGGCCATCCGCCTCTACACGAAAACAGTGGAGCAGGGCGCCAAAGAGCCCTGGTACTTCGCTTGCAATGCTGCGCTACAGCTCGGCCTGCTGTATGAAGAACTCAAGGATGCCGTACAAGCACGCGCCGCGTTCCAGCGTTGTTTGGGTATAAAGCCGGAGGAATATGCCAGCAGTATGCACGCGCAGGCAAAAGCGGGACTGGGGCGGCTGAAATAGGTCGATATTGAAAAGAATTTCAATTGAGTTGGCCTAATTTTGCGCGCCGCAACGGGGGTGCCATAAAAAATCCCGGACCGGCACTTTCCTGCTAAACACAACACAACAATTATTCGATAATGAAACCATTATTCTTACCAGCGCTACTTGCGCTGTTTGTACTCGGTTCCTGCGCGGTCAAACCGGTAGCCAGTTTCACTGTGCCGGCGCAAAAACTTGTCGCACCCGCGGAGGTCGCTTTTGCCAACACATCCCTGAAAGCCGATACCTATGCCTGGGATTTTGGCGACGGCGCCACTTCCACGGAAGCGAACCCCACGCACCGTTATATGCACAGCGGCAATTATACCGTCACACTCACCGCCTCGAAAGGCTCAAAAAAAGTTGTAAAAAAACAAATGATCCAGGTAACTGCACCCGAGCGCTGTCTCGTCGAAATCGAAACGGACTTCGGCACGATGACGGCCGAACTGTACAACGCCACGCCCAAACACCGCGATAATTTTATCAAACTGGCCGAAGAAGGCTATTACAACGATCTGTTGTTTCACCGCGTCATCAACGGCTTCATGATCCAGGGCGGCGACCCGCAATCGCGCAATGCCCCGGCCGGCCAGATGCTCGGCACCGGCGGACCCAGTTACCAGATCCCCGCAGAATTTGTGGATTCTCTTTTTCACATCAAGGGTGCCCTGGCCGCAGCGCGTACCAACAACCCGGAGAAAAAGTCGTCCGGCTCGCAATTCTATATCGTGCAGGGCAGTCCGGTAACCGAACAGGCCCTCAACCAGACAGAGGGTATGAAAAACTTTCATTACAGTCCCGAGCAACGCAAGGAATACCTTGAATTGGGAGGCACCCCGTTTCTCGATCGCGACTATACCGTGTTCGGCAGGGTCATCAAAGGATTGGATGTCATCGATAAAATTGCCGCTACCCAAACAGGCTCAGGCGACCGTCCGGTGAAAGACGTAAAAATGAAAATAAGGGTGATCAAATAAGGTCGCCGGGCGAAAGCGCACACCATCAATCTTGTCAATGCCATTTTGTCATACGCTGTATGAAGCGACCGACAAAATGGCATTTTTTATTAACCAAATGCTGTCAAAAAATCGGGTTTGGGCCAATGGCACGGCGATTGAAAAAGGGGAAACAACCGGTTTGAATCAAAAACCGCACACCACTTTTCAAACAGTCTTAAACCATAAAATTGTTAAAAAATGACGAACGTCGTAAAATTCCAACCCTTCCCCTCAACCAAACCCCTTTTCAACGGTTTCCTCGACGAGTTCTTTAATCGTTCGCTCGGTGACTTCGTTGGGAATGATACACTTCCTTACCAGCCCGCTGTAAATGTAGTGGAGTCCGAAAATGCCTTTAAAGTGTCGCTGGCAGCGCCTGGTTTTGACAAACAGGATTTCGAAGTCAAAGTCGAGCAGGATCTGCTCACGATTTCGGGCAAACACGAAGCACAAACGCAGGAAACCAAAGAGCGTTATACGCGCAGGGAATTTTCGGTGGCATCTTTCAGCCGTTCCTTTAAATTGCCCAAAACCGTGAACCAGGAAGCGATTGCCGCTGTTTACGAAAACGGTATCCTGAATGTGACGATTGGCAAGAAAGAAGAAGCCAAACCAGTAGTAAAAACTATCGAAATCGGTTAAACCGATTCTCAAAAGAGTTGTTTTCATAAGGTTAGTTAATAGGGTTTTAGGTGTTTTCATAGAGCCGGGGCAGAAATGTCCTGGCTCTTTTTTTTATATTTGGCACAAAATAACGACGTGGAGATACAAGCGGACAACCTATCCAACGACCAGTATATCAAAGGTTTACAATCAGCGGACCCCGCTGTTTTGGAAACTGTTTATCGCGAATTCCGCAGACCGGCAACCCGTGCCGTGACGGCAGCAGGAGGCAGTGAAGCCGCTGCAAAGGTTTTTTTTCAGACGGCGATTGTGGAAGCATCCGTTCAGGCCGGACTGGGAAACCTGAACCCCGAAATGCCGGTTCAGGATCAGGTTGTACAGTTTGCGCTGGCACATTTTGCCGACTGGTTGCAGGAAAAAGGTCAGCCGGCACCCGAACCGGCCGAACTTTCTGCATCGCCGGAAACGGCCATCCCGGACCAGGAAGCCTTGCGGACTACCAGAGGTAAAATCGACGGGTGGAAGAAAGGAGAGATCACCGACGATGCGCCTTGCAGGGTGTGGCAAAAACTACGGGAGCTGGAACAGACTGAAAATGACCACCGCTCGTCCGGAAGCCGGAACAACACGCCGCGAAATATATTTTTCGCCTTTATTGCCTTGACCCTGGTGTACATCGTTTATATCTATCTCAACCGTACCATGACACCAGCCGAGGTGTATGACGACAATTTCAGGCCGCCGGAGAGTCTTATGGCCGACCTGTCGACTCGGTACGGACCGGAACGGGGCAACGACTCCGTCACTGCCCGGCCCAACCAATGCGAACTCCTGCTTCGGCAGGCCGACGGATACTATAAATCGGGAGATTTTGAAACGGCCAAAAGTACCCTGTTCGAAATTCTGGAAGATTCACTCACGGTATGCCATTCCGACGCCCTGTTTTACATCGGCGTGATCGCACTCCAACAGGAAAAGCCCGGACTTGCGCTGGAATGTTTTTCCAAAATCGAGGATTTGGAACATTTTGGCGACGACATCTACTGGTACCAGGCGCTGGCCATTGTACAACTCGCCGAAACCAATCCGCTCCTGAAAGAAAAAGCCGTGCGGGCGGTGGACAGGGCACGAACCAACGCGCGCGATTCCATACGCAGGGGTCAGGCAGACCGAATGCTGAAACACCTTTCCGAATAACTGGACCAATGGACCTGCTAAAAAAATATTTTCCGAACCTACCCGCCGAACAGGTTGCCCTTTTTGAGCGCCTGCCTGCCCTGTATTCCGAGTGGAACGACAAAATCAATGTCATTTCCAGGCAGGATATTGAAAACCTTGAAGAACGACATATCCTGCATTCTTTGGCAGTAGCCGCATTTTTTCAGTTCAAACCGGATGCGAAGGTGCTCGATCTGGGCACCGGGGGTGGTTTTCCGGGCATCCCGCTCGCCATTATGTTCCCGGAGGTGTCATTTACACTTGTCGATGGCACCGGTAAGAAGATCAGGGTAGTGCAGGAAATAGCGGCAGCGCTGGGCCTGAAAAACGTCGACGCCCGACATGCACGCGTCGAGGAGTTGAAAATGATCGGACAATTTGATTTTGTGCTGTCAAGGGGAGTGGCGCCCATTGACAAATTACTGATCTGGAGCAAAAAACTCCTGAAAACCAAACACAAACACGCCTACCCCAATGGCATCATCGCGCTGAAGGGCGGCGATTTGCGCAAGGAAACAGATGCTCTTCCAGGCAAGGGCAAGAATTACACGGAAGTATTTCCGATCCGGGAAAAATTCACCGAACCGTTTTTTGACGAAAAGTTTGTGCTTTACGTGCAAGGCTGATTTGTGCAACCCGCTCTCCCTTTACCACACGCCAGGGCAACCTGACTGCCGGTTTTTCCCGGACAAGCGATATTTCGGGAGTGACGGGTTTATCCTGAAACGGGCAATTGCGACAACCCGACAGCAGCATGAAGGCAAGAATCAAAAGGATAAGGCTGTTTTTCATTGTTAGGCATTTAATTGCAGTTAGAAAGATGGCTACCGGTCGTATTTGTACAGATCATAGCGTTCGATCATACCAATGAGTTTTTCAGCGTAGGTTCTGTCAGTCGCATAGCCAATCGATTTCAGGCCGTAGGCCCATTTCCGATAGTCGCGGCCGTATTTTTTCAATTTGGCATACCTGCCAGTGCTGATCAACCGGCTGTGGGCTTCCCAGCTTTCCGTAGCAGAACCGTATTTGCGGAAAAAATCCTTGTGGGTATCGTCGGTAAAATTGGAACAGTGGCCTTTTTTGCAATTTCGGGAAAAGCATTTCATCCCGAAGTGGTTATTGTTACTGACGGCGAGTTTGCTGGTGCCGGCGCGACTTTCAATCAGTCCCTGTGCCAGGCTGATACTGGCAGGTATGCCGTATTTGTTCATCTCCTTCACCGCAATATTCTTGAACCGGTTGATATAACCGATGGTCATTTCAGGCGTCAACTCATTCCGGCTTACCGGTGCCGCTTCATTTTTGCGTTTCGCTGCCTTGTTGGGCTTTGAGCCACTGTATTCCACCGGTGCGCTCTCGTCAAATGTAATACCGACCCCCTGTGCAGCGGGCGTAATTACCTGATCATCAATGGTTCGGGCATCGTCCAAATGAAAATAAACAAATACGACGGCACAAACCAGACCTGCATTGAGCACCACCCGTTTCTGAAACAGGACACCCGTCCGTTGTTGAAACTGAAAACCCAATGCGGTAAACTTTCTCCTTAACCCCAGCCAAAGCTGCCTGAACAAAGAATCGAGGGACGGGTCCTTTGCTATACTGCCCAGTGGTTTGCCCAGGCTGTACTCTGAAACAGGCCTTTGCTGGCGCCTGTTTGTGCTGATGGTTCTATGCTGCGTTCCGAATGTTTCCGTCTCAGAATTCCTTTTTGTAGCTCCCATGACGAAGTGCGGTTATTATTAAGTGTAGTGTTTTTGTTTATCCCTGCGGCGCCCACAAATGTAAGATGCTTTCCGATTATTTAAAACAATTTATGTTTATTATTTTTGCAATTTTGTTTTAATTTTTTCTATAATTTTGAATATCAGTACATAACACCGGGTTTGTTAAAACAAAAAACAGCCTGAATCGCACAAATACCACCGCCCCCTTGGAAAACAATGCTTACCTGATACAGTCCGGCCCACGGCCAGGCATCCATTTTACCGTCCGCTGCGCCATTACAGGCAGCGTTCGAAACCGTCTTGTCGTTTTGTTTGGGATTAAAGCCAAATAAGCGCCGGTTTTGTCGAACGGAATCGTCTTATTAACTTTCCAACGGAAATCAACACATGGATTTCGCCCTCAAATTGGAACGAGCCGAAACAGACCTCGTAGCAGCCCTTACCCGCCAGGAGCGCTGGGCCCAGCAGCAATTGTACGAACAGTACTATGGTAAAATGATGGGGGTCTGTCTGCGATATGCCGGCTCCCGTGATGAAGCGCTGGATTTGCTGCACGAAGGCTTTATCAAGGTATTCCAGCACATTGGTCGATACCGGCCCGGCACCTCTCTGCCGGCCTGGATTCGCACCATCATTGTTAATACCTGTATCGACTACTACCGCAAAACCATTCGCCGCCGTACCGAAGACATTAACGATGCGCATCACCTGTCGAACGACACCCCTGACGTACTCAGCAACCTCACGGAACAAGAGATACTCGGCGCCGTGCAGGAGTTGTCGCCGGCCTACCGGGCTGTTTTCAACCTGTATGTCGTGGAAGGATATTCGCACAAGGAAATTGCAGATGCCCTTCAAATCACCGAAAGCACCTCCCGCAGCAACCTTGTCAAGGCGCGGACCAAACTTCAGGAACATTTCACCGCCCGCCGAATGGAATTTGAATTCCGGCCGGGAGATCATACCGTTTAATCCGAACACATAAATCAAACCCGGCACTTACTGCCATGACTGATAAAAATTTTGATTCGCGATTGAAGTCCGCTCTGGAACACCTGGAGGCACCTTACGACGCCGCTTCCTGGGATATCCTGGAACAGCGCATGAATGCCATGCCCGGAGCAGAGTCTGCATCGCCGCTGGACAAAGTCGCCCAACAGGCGCTTGGGAAATTGGAAGCGCCTTATCAGCCTGCTCATTGGGAAATGCTGGCCAACCGCATGGACAGCACTGCGCGGGTGCGTCGCAGGATATGGATTACCAAAACTGCCGAGGCGGCCATATTTCTGTTACTGCTCCTCAACCTTGAAGGTTTGTTACACCATTCCAACGCACCCGCACTGCCCGGCAACAATCAGCCTGCAACGCGCAGGCCCCAGGCTGACGGCACTTTGAAACATAAAAACAAAACAACTGCCGAACTCCCGTTTGCAGCAGCAGCTGACCATTCGGTTTTGAATGAAATGCAGGGAGACATCCAACTGGCTGATTTCTATGCAAATCCCGCCCTTGAAGGCGCCGGGAACGGAATGCCGTTGTCGCCGTTTGCAGATGCGCTTGCACCGCTTCAGTCGACACTCAGTCCATTTTCCACCACCCCTGAACACTGGGCTTCCCTGCCTGATATCATTACCTTGCCTATTCTCCTGGGGCAACCCGTTGAAACAACCGGAAGCCGACCGTTTTTGCGCCCGGTAGCGCAGATCAAAGCACCCCGGCAAAGCCGGTTTTACGCCGCCACATTTGCCAGTTTTGACCGCAACTATATCAGCGGGGAAGGCTACTCCAACAATGGCAACGGTTATGGCGGTGGTATCGCTGTCGGATACAGGGCAGGCAAATGGGGTGTAGAAGCCGGTATCGCCTACAATCAAAAGAAATATCAACCCAGGCACGTAGAGGAAATTTATAAAGGCAACACCCTGAATGGTTACCACGGCATCTATGCGCATACCGTAAACGCCGATATGTTGTCGGTTCCGGTCAAAGCAACCCGTCGTGTCGCCCAATTCGGGCAGGCCACGGCACTGGTTACAGCAGGCGCGACGATGAACGTTGCCATGGATAAAAGTTACCACTACAGGTCTACCTATTATCCCGGTCAGGCGCCCCCCGACCCCAACTATGCCCCCGGTCAACAGCCCAAATCGCGGCAACAGGCTCGTGGCGTACTGGAAGGCGGATCGGTCCATAACAATTTTTACGCCACTGCCGACCTGGGCGTCCGGATTGAACATCCGATTAACCGGCACTTTGCGGCCTATATTGAGCCGTCCTACCGGCATGCTATCGGACAAAAAGGTATCGGCCCGACGCCGGCAAAGATCAATACCTTTTCGGTTCAGGCGGGCGTACTGGCTACCTTGTAACAGTTGAATTAATGAATATAAGCGACCCCTGTCTGGCGTACCGGACAGGGGATTTTTGTGTTGTTGGCACCATCAACCTCCGGTTGGTGGCACTGGTGACGCGTACGTCGCCAGCCTGCGGCTGGCGACCCAATCCGGTCAATTAAAATAAGTTTCCACCGACGATATTTTTATTACATTTTGTTTTAAATTTGCCCATCATTAATCCCGACACCCGCAATCATCCTTTGCCTGCCCGGCCACTCTGCTCACATCCCGCCGTAGTCTGTTGCGATAACACCTGTGCCATGCCAAACTTTGCCCACCTCCACTGTCATACCCAGTATTCCCTGCTCGATGGAGCCGCCAGTATCCCGGCCCTGTTCAAGAAAGCCGCTGCCGATGGCATGAAAGGGCTCGCTATCACCGACCACGGCAATATGTTCGGCGTGTTCCAGTTTGTGGCCGAAGCGGCCAAACATGAAGGGGTAAAACCTATCGTTGGCTGTGAGTTTTATGTAGTGAACGACCGGCACCGGCGCTCGTTTACCAAGGAAGACCGCGACAAACGCTACCACCAGTTGTTTCTGGCAAAAAATGCCGAGGGGTACAAAAACCTGGTAAAACTCTGTTCGCTGGGCTACATGGAAGGCTTGTACGGCAAATTTCCCCGTATCGACAAGGAATTGATCCTGCAATACCACGAGGGCCTGATCGCCACCACCTGTTGCATAGGCGCCATGGTGCCGCAGGCCATCCTGCGAAAAGGGGAGGAGGAAGCGCGCAAGGAGTTTGAATGGTGGTACAATATTTTCGGCGAAGACTATTATATCGAAATCCAGCGCCACCAGATGCAGGAGCAGGACCAGGTAAACGAGGTGCTGCTGCGTTGGGCGAAGGAATACAACGTCAAGGTCATCTGTACCAACGACTCCCACTATGTAGACCAGAAAGACTGGAACGCACACGATATTCTGCTGTGCATCAATACCGGTGAAAAGCAGGCGACGCCGGCTATCCGGGAATTTGTTGAGGAAGGGACAGTAATGAAAGGCGGGCGTTTCGCTTTCTGGAACGACCAGTTCTACTTCAAGACGCAGGCGGAAATGGGCGAGTTGTTCAAGGATGTGCCTGAATCGCTAGATAATACCATTGAGATCGTTGACAAGTGCGAGCACCTGAAACTCAAAAAAGACATCCTGCTCCCGAACTTTGTCATCCCGCAGGGCTACCAGACCCAGGACGACTACCTGCGCCACATGACTTTCGAAGGGGCACGCGAACGATACAAGGATATCACTCCCGAGATTGAGGAGCGCCTGAATTTTGAATTGCACACCATCAAAACGATGGGGTTTGCGGGCTACTTCCTTATTGTATCCGACTTTATCAAGGCCGGCCGCGACCTGGGGGTTTTTGTAGGCCCCGGCCGCGGCTCAGCAGCAGGTAGTGCGGTGGCGTACTGTATCGGCATCACCAACATCGATCCGATCAAGTACCAGTTGCTGTTCGAACGTTTCCTTAATCCCGACCGGAAGTCGATGCCCGATATCGATACTGATTTCGACGACGAAGGCCGGCAGAAGGTCATCGACTATGTGGTGGAAAAATACGGCAAACAACAGGTCGCACAGATCATTACATACGGCACCATGGCCGCCAAAATGTCGATCAAAGACGTGGCGCGTGTGCTCGACCTCCCCCTCGACCAGTCGAACGTGCTTGCCAAACTCGTGCCCGACAAACCCGGCATTTCACTTAAACGTGTCCTCACGGCGCCCATCGACGGCGAGGGTTCGCTGCGCGACAAGGAATCACTCGGTGGCGATGATATCGACAACATCAAAAAACTGCGGGAATACCTCGATGCAACGGGCACACCTGAAAGTACAGTACTCAAGGAAGCGATGGTACTGGAAGGCTCCGTCCGGGGTACGGGTATCCACGCGGCTGGTATCATCATCGCGCCAAAAGACCTGACAGAGATTATACCCGTGGCCACGGCCAAGGACTCCGACCTGCTGGTAACCCAGTACGAGGGCTCCATCATCGAGGACTCCGGGGTTATCAAGATGGACTTCCTGGGACTGAAAACACTCACCATCATCCGCGATGCGCTGCGGCTGATCGAGCAGAACCACGGCGTCAAGATCGACATCGATACCATACCACTCGACGACCCTAAAACATACGAACTATACCAGCGCGGCGAAACCAACGGCACCTTCCAGTTTGAAAGCGCGGGTATGCAGAAATACCTGCGCGACCTCAAACCCGACAAATTCGACGACCTCATCGCCATGAATGCCCTGTACCGGCCCGGCCCGCTGGAATATATCCCCGACTTCATCGCGCGTAAACACGGGCGGCAGGCCGTTACGTACGACCTGCCGGATATGGAGGAGTATCTCAAGGATACGTTCGGAATTTGCGTAGCAGGCGATACGCTTGTTTACGATGCTGTAACCGGGAAAAGAGTGCGGATAGATGCCCTGGAAAACCGTGTTGGAAATTTTTATGTACAGGGCGTTGATGAAAACCTGAAGCCGCGAAAAGCACCCGTAACGTATTGGGTTTGCAATGGCAAAAAGCCTGTGCTCCGGGTAAAACTGAAGAACGGCTCAAGTGTAAAAATGACATCCAATCACCGGGTGCTTACAGAAAATGGATGGCGTGAAATAGGCGAATTGCATCCGGGAGACCATATCGCCACACCACGTCAGCTTTACGCTGCGGATCATCAATCCTTCGACGCAAATAAATTGCGCGTGCTTGCCTATTTGCTTGCCGACGGCGCATTGTCCGGACACGGTGCAACCGCAGAGTTCGTTTCGAAAGACAAGGCATTAATTGAAGAATACAAAACCGCACTGGATGCTTTTGAACGCCTTGAACCGCGAACACTCCAGCAAGTCCGCGGCGTTACACGCGTTATGGTGGCCGGTAAGGATAAAAAGCATTACCATGAAACCAACTCGCTGGTTCAAATGCTGCGCGAACATGGTCTGAAAACAAAAAAAGGAGGCTGCCGGTCGGGCGACAAGTTTGTTCCCGAGTTTGTCTTTGGTTTAAATGAGTCACAGATCGGATGTTTTTTGGCCTCCCTTTGGGACTGCGATGGTCATGTCGGAGAAAAAATATGTTTCTTAAAGACCATATCGCTGCAACTGGCGACCGACGTACAAACACTGTTGCTTCGCCTTGGCATATATTCCACGGCCTATGAAACCCGGTATTTCAACAACCGCCGCCAGGAAGAAGTCACGGCGTACCAGGTATCAGTATATAACCTTAAAGCATTTTCGGATAAGATCGCGCCTTTTCTGGTGTCTAAAAAAATGCCCGAACGCGAACTGACCGGTAATGAATCCAGGGATGCATTGTCCAGAACCATTTTCTTTAGTGAAGTTGAAAGGGCATGGAATGGTTCTCAACGCAAATTGATGGATACATACGGGTTTAGCCGCCAGCATTTTAATACCCTGAACAAATCCCGCCCGCGCATTGCTGCGCACACTGCATCTCCGCTGGCGGAAGTACTCGACCTGCCGCGTACCAGCCGTCACCTGAATGTCCGCTGGGAAGAGATTGTAGAAATTGTCCCTGCCGGTGAGGAGTTGGTGTACGACATTACAGTTGATGGCATACACAACTTCGTAGGCAACAATATCATCCTGCATAATTGCGTCTACCAGGAACAAATCATGCTCCTGTCCCAAAAACTCGCCGGCTTTTCCAAAGGCGACGCCGATGTGCTGCGCAAGGCCATGGGTAAGAAGCAGAAGGCAGTGCTCGACAAGATGAAAGGCCAGTTCATCGAAGGCGCCGTAGCCAAAGGGCATCCGGCAGAGAAACTGGAAAAGGTCTGGACTGACTGGGAAGCCTTCGCTTCTTATGCGTTCAATAAATCGCACTCTACCTGTTACGCTTTTGTAGCCTATCAAACCGCCTACCTGAAGGCCCATTATCCTTCCGAGTATATGGCTGCGGTGTTGACCCACTCTCAGTCGAACATCGAAAAAATCACGTTTTTCCTGGAAGAATGCAAGCGTATGGGCCTGAACGTAAAAGGCCCCGACATCAACGAGTCGGCGGTAAACTTCTCCGTGAACAAGAAAGGCGATATCCGTTACGGTATGGGCGCCGTAAAGGGTGTGGGCGAAGCGGCAGTGGAAACACTCATCGCCGAGCGGAAAGAGAACGGGCCGTTTACCTCGATTTTTGATTTTATGCGCCGGCTCAACCTGCGTACCGTAAACAAAAAAGTATTGGAAAGCCTGGCTTTTGCCGGCGCGTATGATAGTCTGGTCCCCAACCGGGCAGTTTTTTTCCAGCCGTCAGACAAATTTGAAACCTTCATCGAACACCTGCTGAAATATGGCGCAGCCCACCAGGAAGACAAGATCATGTCGACCAATTCGCTTTTTGGTGACCTGTCCGACTCGGTGAGCATACCCGAGCCTCCGCTGCCCAAGGCAGAACCCTGGAACCTGATCCTGAAACTGCAAAAAGAGAAGGACGTCGTCGGTATATACCTCTCCGGCCACCCGCTCGACGATTTCCGCTATGAATGGGAAAACTTCGCCACGCCACTCGAAAAGATCGACAATTTCCAGAACCGGAAGGTCAACATCGCCGGCTTCGTATTGAAAGCCGAACACCGCATAAGCCAAAAAGGCACGGGGTGGGGGCGTTTTACCGTACAGGACTATACCGGCAGTCTCGAAATCACCATGTTCAGCGAGACCTACCAGAAATTCAAGTCATTTTTTGAGGAAGGCACCAGTCTGTACATCACCGGCGAACAAAAGCAGCGGTACAACTCCGAAGAAATGGAATTCAGGGTATCCGACGTTCGCCTGCTCGAGACCGTCGGCGCAGAAAAGACGTCATCCGTTACCCTGCGCATTCCGGTTGAGACGCTCACGGCCGATCTGCTCGACAAGATCGAAGCCCTCTGCAAAAGCCACAAAGGCAAACACGAACTGAAGATGGAACTGATCGACTATACCAACAAGGAGAAACTGGCTTTTACCTCTCAGGCGCGCAAAGTGAATGTAGACAATGATTTTATCGCGGCGATGACGGTGCTGGGGGTAGAGTGCGGGGTGAATTGAGATTTTACCTTACTTCACACTAATCTCCACCCGCCGGTTCAGCGCACGGTCCCGCTCCGTTGCCGGATTCACAAAATAAGGCTTCGTACTGCCGTACCCTTTTGTAAAAATGCGGTCTTTGCCGACACCCCGCCCCACCAGGTATTCTGCCACGAGTTGGGCTCTTTTTTCAGATAACGCCTGGTTTTTGGCGGCATCACCGAGTTCGTCGGTGTGTCCTTTCACATAGATGACGGCCTCCGGTTTCTGTTTTAAAAAGGTGACCCAATCGTCGAGGGTAGTTTTGGATGACGGCAGTATTTCGTCTTTGCTCTGCACAAAATAGATGTGTTTCAGTTCCAGTTCGCGTTGTTTTTTCGCGATTTCCGGGGGCGGTGTTGTGCCGGCAGGTGGCGCAGTCGCGGGTTGTTGTTTTTCAGGAGCAGGTTTGGGTTGGGTCTTCTTTACCGGCCCGGTCGGTTTGCGGGCTTTTTTTTGAGGCGTCTTGTTTTTCACAGGGGTCACGGCAGGTTTGGTACCGGCAGAGGAGGGTGCAAAGTATTTCGCCTCGATGGCTTTAGCGCCGCCGGATGCACCGGGCACCGCCCAGCGAAGTTGTATTTCCCCTTCAAACATATCATTGAAGTACTCCACTTTCAGATCGTAATACTGGTTGGCCTTCAGGTCGATCGTGCCGCTAAATCGCCCTTCATCGTGCAGCGCCCAGGCATCGATGACGCTTTGGCCGCCTACCCAGACCCTGATACCATCGTCGACCCTGGCAGAAAAAGTATACTTTCCCGATGCCGGCGCCAGCAGTTTGCCCGTCCAGCGGATGGAAAAATATGAGACGTCCATACCGGGAGCGGGGCGCCTGTTCTCCCAGTTGAAATTGATCTCGCGATCCATCCTGGTCGTCACTTTCGTCTGGAAATTCGTACCGTTATAATATTCACCCAGGAGGCTGGGCTGCTGGGCAGTCAGCGTTGGGGCGATCAGGAACATCGCCGAGGCCAGTATAAATGCAGTAATTCTCATGCATATCTATTTAAATCATCCAAAAAAGGCCGCAGGATTTCCCGGCAACCCGGGAAAAAGACACCGTATTTCCCCATGTCGATGCACAGGACGGCACTTTTTTCTGAAAACAGCCCTTTGTCTGCCTCAAAACCACCGCTCTTGAAATACGGATTAAGCCCCTACCTTCGCCCCATGTCCTTTCCCGTGCTTTTCGAAGACGATCAATATGTTGCCATCAACAAACCCCGGGGTATCCTCATGCACCGCACACGCATCAGCGAGGATACGGTGTTTGTGGTGCAACTCCTGCGCGACCAGTTGGGGCAACGCGTCTACCCGGTTCACCGGCTCGACCGCGCGACGTCGGGCGTGCTGATCTTTGGCAAAACGTCGGAGGCGGCAGGGTTGCTGGGGGAGCAATTCATGGACAAATCCGTGGAAAAGAAATACCTGGCTGTCGTGCGCGGATGGATGCCGGAAGAAGGGGTGATCGACTATGCCCTGGCCGATCCCGATAGCGGGAAAGGCCTGCTGCCGGCAGTGACCCGCTTCCGGCGGCTCGGCGTCTCGGAGATTGACGCGCCCATCGGGTTGCGGTATAAAACCGCGCGTTTTTCGCTTGTTCAGGCTGCACCCGAAACAGGGAGACGGCACCAGATACGCAAACACCTGGCACACCTGAACCACCCGATCATCGGCGACAAAAAACACGGCGATGTAAAACAAAATACCTATTTCAGAAATGTGTTCAACATGACCCGCATGCTGTTGCACGCTTCCGAACTGGACCTGGTGCATCCTGTTACGGGCCAACCGGTCCGAATCGCGGCGCCGGTCGACGAGGAGTTCCTGAAGGCGCTCGATCTGGTAAACCTGGGAAGTTTTTTACCGAACCTGCCATAATTCACAACTCCCCTGCGGTTGTCCAGCACCTGATCTGGAGGGGTTGCTGCGCAGCATTGCGGTAGGTTTGCAACAGCGACTTAAGGGAATTGGGATCAGCAGTCAGTTTGCGGACGAATGGCTCGGCAGATCCCGAAGGGGCTATGCTTTTGTGGAAGAAAACATCTCCTGTTCCGGCAACAGTGAAATAACTGTAAAAGCCCGGCGTCAAACCGCTTTCCGAAGTGAGTGTTTTCAGATCGAAAATAAAATTATCGGCTATGGGTTCCGCCTGTTCATTGGGTGTGGCAGCATAGCCCCAAACGATTCCGGCGGGCAAACGCTCCAGCACAAGATTCTGGAAATCAATTCCTTGCGGATTGGGCATGGACAAAATATACCGGCCGTTGCCAACAGTGAGTATGCCCTCATTCACAATTGCATCGCGCAGCGACAGGGAAAAGGCGTAGACGCCGTCCTGCAGGTTGCCAATGGGCAAAAACTGTCGCGCGGTCGCCGGAGCACCCGCGCAGGGGTCGTTCAGCCCGACGCCCAGCAGGTTTACCTCGATGCGACCGCCGGATTGTGTTACTGTTGCATCGATACCATACCCGTAACAGTCATATACCTGCATGCTTTCTACCCAAAGCCCGAAGGTAGGCGTGCCATCGGCCGGTGCGCGTTGTTCAAAAAGATCGACACTGAACTCCGGATCAGCAGTCACCAGGATATCGCTGTCGACGGGCGAAACACGACAAGCCGCGAGCGACAGTAAAAGAAAGGCAACACAAAAAAGGATCTTTGAACGTAATTTTTCACGCATAACGCCGGATTTAGATTTCGATGAATAGAACGATGAAAGCCGTAAATTGCTGCCTGCAGGGGAAATTTTCCGGCAGATTTCACCCCACGCATTGCAACGCTTACTTTTGTCCGATTTTTCCCGGCACCGACTATCAAAGCAACTTCTAAACATACCATGCTGCGCGTTCCAAATCAAGTTTTTCCGGCAATACTGACCATTTTTACCCTTATTTCCTGCCAAAACGACCCCAATCCCGCACCTGAAGCCAAAGTACCCGGTCCCCCCAAACCAGATACCATCCGAATCGATCCCGTGCCTGCCGAAGGCGCCGTGACGTTTGTCGTTACCGAAGGTATCATCAACTGGTTGGGAAAAAGGACCATTGGCAACTTGCACACCGGAACCATAAAAGTTGAAAAAGGCGAACTGCTGGTCAGCCAAAACCGGTTGATCGGCGGCACAGTCATACTCGACATGACTTCCATTTCTGCCAACAACCTCAAGGATGCGGGGGCAAAGGCAGACCTGGAATCGCACCTCAAGGATTCCGATTTTTTTGCCGTAAAAAAATATCCGACGGGTGTGTTCAAAATAGACGAGGTATTACCCAGCAATATGCCCGACTTCAACTGGGTCATCAGCGGTTCGCTCACCCTGAAGGACAAAACCAACCGCGTCAATATTCCGGTCAAACTGGATATTACGGACACAGAACTCGAGGCAAAATCAGCCAACTTTGTCATCAACCGCACCCACTGGGGGATCAACTTCCAATCGGGATTGCTCGGCACCGCCAAAGACAAACTCATCGAAGACATCGTACCACTGGCCCTGACCCTGTCGGCAAAAAAGAAACAGCAGTAAACTACCCTCAGAACAGGCTGACATAGCCCAAATGAAATTTCAGGGCGCGAAAATCGAACGGTTGGTCCCGGTCGCGTTTTCCCACAGCCAGACTTATGCCGAAAATACCCGCCTGGGTTTCGAAACTCAATCCCGCGCCCATACCCAACGGATGGAGATATGCCTCTGTCCGGTTGGTCACGTTTTCCAGGTACCCGTAATCGGCAAAGGCGGCGAGGTAGGAATTGGGGCCGAGCAGCAGACGCCATTCGGCCGTGGCCACTACAAAACGTGTAGCGAAAAGGCTTTCCTCGTCGAAACCGCGCAAAAGTTTGTTGCCGCCGAGTCGGTATTGTTCGTTGTTATAAACCGGTTTGGAGGAAAAAACAGCGCCGCTGCGAAGGCCCAGTTTCACCGTGCTGCGCTGCATAACCGGGATAAAATACTGGGCATTGGTTTCCAGCCGGTAGCGGGCATTCCGGCCGGCGACCGAATCGTACAGGCTGGAAAATTCGAAAGCCGGATCGTCTGGATCGCGCAGGTTCTCGATTTGGCTGTTGCGCCGCACGGTATTAAAGCCAGCCACTATTTTAAGCACAGCCGACCAGCCTTTTCGAGGGTTAAAGCGGTAATCGAGCCGGTTGAACCCCGTTTCAAGGCCGAAGCCGTTTTGGCGGAGATCGAGATCGGGTGGTAACCGCTTTGTTTGCAATACGCTGAGGGTGTCGATTGTTTGCAGCGACGAACTCCTGTTTTCCCACAAAAACTTGACGTAATCGCCACCTGTAAACAGGTATTGCACCCCTATTTCGCTTTGCGCATCCACCCAGGTGCTGTCGCGACGAAAAATATTTAGCCGGCCCTCCACCCCGAACGGCGTACCGAATACATAGGGAATGCCCATTTGAACATCCAGTTTCTGAGTCTCGGGACGCAAGCGTTCAAACTCCACCGCAAACCGCTCACCCAGACTCAGCGCATTCAGAAAGGCTGCACTGAGTGAACCCGTGAGCAGCAATTTGCCGTCTGTCGCGTCAGGCCGGGGCAGCAGCCCAATGATGAAATCGAAGCGACTCGCTCTTTTTTTCTGCAAAAACAGGTTTACCGTGGCCTCCGTATCGGAAAAAGTCACCGTCGGGTTGCCGGTACTTTCCACAAAAAGCAGGGAGCGCAGTTGATCGCGGATGCGCAACACCAGCGCCCTGCTGTAGGGGGCGCCGGGTCTCAAACCCAGGTAATTGGGCAAAAACGGTGGCGGCAACTTTACATCACCATTGATTTTCAATTGTTTAAATACAACAAAACGATTTCGCTCCAACCGCAGCAGACCGGATACGCCACCGTCGTCCGCCATCTGCAGACTGTCGAGCCAAACCTGCGCGAAGGGATAACCGTTGTTCTCTGCCTGTTCCAGCAGGCGTTGCTCCAGCGCCAGCAAAACGTCGTACCGCAGCGGCTTTTGGGCAAAGTGTTTTTCCCGGAATCCGGCCGACTGCAACCACGCCTCGTTTTCCGGATTTGCGCTTCGGACGCTTACCCATCGCATGGCAGGACCAGGGTGGAAAAAGGCATTGACGCCATTCAGGCTGTCTATGGAAGCGGAGAGGTACGACTTTTGGTAAAAATGCCTGAGCAGGTCGAGGCAAAACGGCTGAATTGCCGAGGAATCGGGCAAGTGAAATTCCGCAGCATCGCCCCGTTCCCCGACGGGTTTTAGCCTGAAGTCACCGATATTTTGATAAAAACCTGCCTGATCCGCGGAGTCGATACGCAGAAAAAAACTGGTTTGGGCGGGAAGTATGTTGCCGAAAAAACAACAAAGCAGAAAGGTGACGCGGAATACGACCATATCAGGAGCCATGACGCCACGCGGCAGCGCCCGGTTGCCAGCAGCCATCAGAGTCCCATGATCTTCTGCAGCAGTTCTTCATCCATATCGCCGCCGGCAAAGTCGTCGAAGGCGCGTTCGGTGACCTTGATGATATGGTCGGCAATAAATGGCGCGCCCTCGGCAGCGCCCTGTCCCGAGTCCTTGATACAACACTCCCATTCCAGCACGGCCCAGCCGTCGTAATCGTACTGCGCCAGTTTGGAGAAAATCGAGGCAAAATCAACCTGCCCGTCTCCCAGCGAACGGAAACGTCCCGGGCGGTCTACCCAACCCTGGTACCCGCCATACACACCGCTTTTACCGGTGGGATTGAACTCGGCGTCTTTGACATGGAACATCTTGATGCGCTCGTGGTAAAAATCGATATACTGCAGGTAGTCCAGTTGCTGCAGGACGAAATGTGAAGGATCGTACAGGATATTGCAGCGCGGGTGGTTGCCCGTGTCTTCCAGGAAACGCTCGAACGTGACACCGTCGTGGAGGTCTTCACCGGGATGTATTTCGTAACAGAGGTCGACTCCTGCCTCGTCGAAAGCGTTCAGGATGGGCAACCAGCGTTTCGACAGTTCGCGAAACGCAGCCTCCACCAGTCCCGCGGGGCGCTGCGGCCAGGGGTAAACGGTGTGCCAGATCAGGGCGCCGGAAAAAGTCACGTGTGCGTTGAGGCCGAGGTTTGCACTGGCTTTTGCGGCATTTTTCAGTGTTCGTACGGCCCATTCGGTGCGCGCCTTCGGATTGCCGTGCAAATGAGCAGGCGCAAAAGCGTCGAACATCAGGTCGTAAGCCGGGTGCACGGCCACCAGTTGGCCCTGCAGGTGTGTGCTGAGTTCGGTGATTTGCACACCGCAGGCCTCCACCCGGCCCTTCAGGTCGTCGCAGTAAGTCTTGCTCTCGGCCGCCTTGTCGAGGTCGATGAGGCGGCTGTCCCAGGTTGGTATCTGAACGCCGACATAGCCAAGCGAGGCTGCCCATTTGCAGACGCTTTCCAGGGAATTGAAAGGCGCTTTGTCACCCATGAACTGTGCGAGAAAAATCGCGGGACCTTTTATCGTTTTCATGTTTTGTACGTTGTTGCTGGTTTGAATTGTTTTTAGGGTATCATAAGTGGCTTTGTTCTTTGTTAATCCAAATATAGTTTGGCAAACTGCCCAGGTTCATTACTTATGGTACAGCCACAAAGAAAAGCCCTTTTTCAGAGGCCACACAGATTTTTGAACGTTGAATTTATCCTCGGCCTGGCATAAAAACCACTCTTAATACGCCATATCCCGCCAGGACAAAAACGTATCAAAGCCCTTACCGGCAAAATAGGCGCGCGTATCTGCTTCGGAGCGATGGCTCGTTGCCAGTACAAAATCGCCGCCCCAGGCGCCGAGGCTTTTTACTTCACCCCAGAAATCACTGAAATACAGGTCTTTGGCCCGCGGCAAGCCGATCGCACTGCCGATCAGCGTTTCGTGCGCTGTAATGATTTCATCCAGCGTTTCCAGATTGCCGGCCTTTATGAACCTTTCCGTCAGCCGGCTGACCTCCCTGATGAGCGCATGGTTGGCCGACATGCTGTCGCGGTACCTGGCAATGCCTTTGCGGCTGTCCTGTTTTCGCCCGAGGTGGACGAAATACATCTGCTCGCTGAAAAGAGGTTGCCAGTAAATTTCCTGCACCAGCGCCGCCGCGCCGGTCCGCTGATAAATCAACGGGCCACCTGCGTATGCGCAGGCGATGTCGTAACCCGAGCCGCCCAGTGTATCGGAAAGCAAACGGTATGGATCGACACCGGCCCATTTGGCCACGGCTGCGATCAGCGTGCTGCTGGTGCCCAGGCCCCAGTTGCGGGGAAAGTCGACCCGGGTACTGACTTGCCACCCGGATGCCGCCTGCAGAAAATCCGGTTGTTGTTTTTGGCAGGCGCGAAGGATATCCGCCAGGGTTTGAGCCGTTTGGGCATCGGTAGCGGTACGTATATCGATGTCAGGCAGACTGAATTCCGCTTCAAACCAGGTGGAGTCGTCAGCGTCCTTGCTTGTCCAGATAAGTTCGTCAGTTTGATCGCCTGTCCTGACCAGCAGCGACTGTCCGTACCGGGCGGGAATGGCCAGCGCCTTGGCGCCGTCCAGCACGAAGTATTCCCCGGTGAGCAGGAGTTTACCCCGGGCATGGGTTTCAAAAATGCTGTGCCGGGTTAACATGACAGTTGTAATTTACGGGTTAATTTATGGAGTAGCACCGGATTCATCGCTTCCTGAATGATTGCACAACGATCGATTATGATCCCCCTGTCTCTGTTACAAACCCTGCCGCCCGCAGATGATCCCAAAAAGCGGGGTACGATTTGGCGACAACCGCCGGGCTTTCGATTTCCAGGGGGTGAAAAAGAGCCAGCGGAGCAAATGACATGGCCATTCGATGGTCGCCATAAGTAGCGAAGCGGGGCATTTCCGGCCACTGCACTTTTCCTGTCGTACGGAAAAAAGCCTTCTCCGATGTGCTGCCGGGTTGCTCAACGAACCCCACACCGATTTTGGCCAGTTCGTGTTGCAAGGCCGCAATGCGGTCGGTTTCTTTTACATAAAGGGTTTCCAGACCGCTGAACAATCCATTTACTCCCAAACCTGCGCATACAACAGCCAGGGTCTGGGCGATGTCAGGGCATTCCGTAAAGTCCCGGCTAAACTCCGGCACAGGCGAAGCGCCCGTTTTGCCCAGCCGAAGCGTCAGATCGGTTGCAGCGGGTTTCGCAGTTTGTACACCAAACTGCCGCATCATATCCATCAGCACCGAATCGCCCTGCCAACTTTCCGTGAAAAGTCCATGCAGGTACAGATCCACGTCATCGGCAAACGCCGCCATAGCGTACCAGTAAGAGGCCGCCGACCAGTCGGCCTCGACGGTAAATGCCCGGGCCTGGTATTGGCCCGGTTCCACCACGATGCTATCGCCCTGCCAGTCGGCCTGCGCACCGAAATAACGCATCAACTTCAGGGTCATCTCGAGGTAGGGCCTGGAAACCAGCCTGCCCGTCGGGATCAGTTCCAGTCCGCCGGGCAAATGCGGACCGATCAGCAGCAGGGCCGACAGAAACTGGCTGCTGGTACCGGCGCTGATATGAACGGTTTTGCGGCCAACGCCGGCGGGCTGCATTTCCCCGATGCGCAAAGGCGGGTACCCCTCCTGTTCCAGGTATTCGATCCTGGCGCCGATAGTCCGCAGGGCCGCAACCAGGCCTCCAATGGGTCGCTCGCGCATGCGCCCGGAGCCATCGAGCACCTGCACACCGGGTTGAATAGCCAGATAAGCCGTGAGAAAACGAAACGTCGTACCTGCATCGCCGGCATTATAAGTGCCATCGGTTTGCGTCAGCAATCGTTGCAGTGTGCGGGTATCTTTGGAGGAAGACAGGTTGGAGAGATGTGCAGCGGGGTCGGCGCCGGCAAGTGCCAGCACAATCAGCGCGCGGTTGCTGATGCTTTTCGAGCCGTCGAGCACAATGTCGCCCCGGAGCGACCGGTCAGGTTTGGAGAGCCGCAGAATTTCCATCGGGTTGCAAAGAACGCCAAAATCTGTGCATCTTGCAGCATGACATTTGCCGACCGCATCATTGATTTTAACCGAACCCTGCGGGTACCCGATATTGCCTTGCCGGCGGGCTTCGAGTGGTTGTTTCCCTACGACAATCCTGGTACAATGGAGGCCCTGACGGCTTTTTACCGAAAGTATTACACTGATAATCAGCCGCGTACCTTTATTTTCGGGATCAACCCCGGGCGTTTCGGCGCAGGTGTGACGGGCGTTCCGTTTACCGACCCGATCCGGCTGGAAGCGGAGTGTGGCATTGTAAACGACTTCGCGAAAAAACAGGAACTGTCGTCAGCATTCGTGTGGCAGTTTATCCACGCCTACGGTGGACCGGTTGTGTTTTGCCGCGATTTTTACATCACTTCGCTGTCGCCGCTTGGCTTTGTGAAGGACGGGAAAAACATCAATTATTACGACGACCGGAGCCTGCAACAGGCGTCCACGCCTTTTATCCTGTGGAACATCCGCACCCAACTCGATCTGGGCGGTCGCCGGGAAACCGCGCTCTGCCTCGGCGAAGGCCAGAACTACGCCTGTTTCAGGAAAATAAACGCCGAACACGGCTTTTTCCGGGAGATCGTGCCGCTGCCCCACCCGCGCTGGGTCATGCAGTACCGAAGGAAACGCGTGGATGAGTTCACAGCACAATACGTTACGGCATTAAAGGCGGCACACCTGAAAACTTCCGTTCCATAACAGAGCCTGCGCCATACCTTTATTGGGTAAGTCAGGTGCCTTTTCAACATTCAACCTACACCAACCATCCTATGAAACAACTTTCCATCCTGCTTCTGTTGCTTTGTACCTGTTCCCTTTACGCGCAAAACGATGCCGAACCACCCCTGACGCCTTCCGTTTTTTCGGTCTGGTCGCAACGCATGGACCTGTCTGCCTACATCGGTAAAAAGTACCGGCTTACGGTAGCGATACGGGCATTGCCCGGCAATCCGGAAGCCTTTGCCGTGGCATTCATACGCAACGAAATTCCCGAAGGCGGGTTGCGTGCCTGGACGTTCATGGATAACATGATGGACCGGCCCGTGCGTGACAGCACCTGGAAAACCTGTACGCTCGAACATTCGGTCGACAAGAACGCCCCCTGGATCGGTTTCGGCGTGCTGGCCTATTCCAGCGGGCAATTTTTCTACGACGACATGCACCTTTCGGTTGAATCGGAGGCCGGGAAATGGACCGAATTGCCTGTTCCGAACGGCAATTTCGAGAATCACGAGATCGATCCCTGGCAACAGACGGCCCAGGGCGTGCCGGCGCGCGTGCTTGGCGCAAAGGCGATACTCGATAACCGGGCGCCTTTTGAAGGCAAGCAGTGCCTGATGATCGAGAACCGGTTTCTCAAAAAATGATCAAAACCCAGCCGACAGACTGACGCCGGCCAACGGTGTTTTGGAAGCCGTGTGGGTACACGAATAACTTTTGCAGCGCGAAATGGTTATGTTTGTTACTCCAAGAGTTTTTTTCACAACAGACAAACGCCATGCTCGACCAACGCATCATCAACCTGTACGACGAGTACACCCACAAACCCCTTTCCAGGCAGGAGTTTTTGAAAAGGCTCGCGCTACTGGTCGGCAGCACCTCTGCTGCCCTGTCCATGCTGCCTATGCTGGAGTCCGATTACAGAAACTCGGTTGCTGCCGGCAACGACAGCGATCTGTTTACCGAATACATTTCCTGGCAGGGTGTTAACGGCGAAATGAAGGCCTACGTGGCGCGACCGGAGACGGAAAAAGCCTACGCTGCTGTGGTGGTGATGCACGAAAACAGGGGTCTGAACGCCCATATCGAAGACGTCGCCCGGCGTGCCGCGCAGGCCGGCTATCTCGCTGTCGCGCCCAATGCACTCGCACCGCTCGGCGGTACACCTGCCGACGAGGACAAAGCCCGCGAACTGTTCAAGGAACTGAAAGCGGAGGACAACCTGCAGAATTTTGTCTCCGTATTCGACCAACTGACCCCGCGCAAGGACTGCAACGGCAATTTCGGATGCGTCGGCTTCTGCTGGGGCGGGGCCATGGCCAACAGTCTGGCGGTGAACGTACCCGCGCTGAAAGCAGCCGTGGCCTTTTACGGCAGGCAGCCCGATGCCGCCGATGTACCGAAGATAAAAGCCGCCGTACAATTGCATTACGCCGGACTCGACGAGCGCATCAACGCGGGCATGGCAGCCTATGAGGAAGCGTTGAAAACAGCCGGGGTTGAATATGAGCAATACGTGTATGAAGGCGTGAACCACGCGTTCCACAATGATACCTCCGCGGCCCGCTACAACGAAGCCGCCGCTACCCTTGCCTGGCAGCGCACGCTGGCGTTTTTTGAGCGGCACTTGAAATAGTTCCCCCTGCCTTTTACTACCTTTGCGCCCGCATTTTCCAAAACCCGCCCAACCATCTCAACCATTCTATTTCCATGCAAGTCAAAGAATTTCTGAAAAAACTCGGTCTCAAAACCCGCAACCAGGGCGCATCGACCGGCCTTAACGATATTACCGGAAGCCGCCGCTACCTCGAATCCTATTCCCCGGTCGACGGTCAATATATCGGCTCCGTCAGCATCACCACCCGGGAGCAGTACGACCAGGTGATCCAGTCCGCCGAACAGGCCTTCAAGGTGTGGCGCGAAATGCCGGCGCCCAAGCGCGGCGAGATCGTCCGCCAGTTTGGCGATGTGCTGCGCCAGTACAAAGACCCGCTGGGCCGTCTCGTGAGTTACGAAATGGGTAAAAGCCTTCAGGAAGGCTGGGGCGAGGTACAGGAGATGATCGACATCTGCGACTTTGCCGTTGGACTCTCGCGCCAATTGTACGGACTGACCATGCACAGCGAACGTCCGGGGCATCGCATGTACGAACAATGGCACCCGCTGGGCATCGTGGGGATCATCTCTGCATTCAATTTTCCGGTAGCCGTGTGGTCGTGGAATGCCTGCATTGCCTGGGTATGCGGCGACGTGTGTGTGTGGAAAGCGTCGGAAAAAACGCCGCTTTGCTCTATCGCCTGCCAACACCTCTTCCAGAAAGTACTGAAAGCCAACGACCTGCCGGAAGGCATCAGTTGCATCATCAACGGCGACTATAAGGTTGGCGAATACATGACCAAAGACCCGCGCGTTGCGCTTGTAAGCGCTACGGGCAGCGTGCGAATGGGCAAAATCGTGGGTCAGGCCGTCGCGCAGCGCCTGGGCCGCAGCCTGCTCGAACTCGGTGGCAACAACGCCATCATCATTACGCCGTCGGCAGATATGAAAATGGTGCTGACGGGAGCGGTATTCGGGGCAGTTGGCACCGCCGGGCAGCGCTGTACCTCCACACGCCGGCTCATTATCCACGAAAGCGTGTACGATCAGGTGAAAAACACCCTGTCCAAGGCGTATCCCCAACTGCGCATCGGCGATCCGCTCGACCCCGCCAACCACGTAGGCCCGCTGATCGACAAACTCGCGGTGGAGCATTACCTGCACGCTATCAGTGAAGTAAAAAAGCAAAAAGGAAAATTCGTTGTGGAAGGCGGCGTCCTCACCGGTCCCGGCTACGAAAGCGGCTGCTACGTGAAGCCATGCATCGCCGAGGTGGAAAACCACTGGGATATTGTGCAACACGAAACCTTTGCGCCGATCCTGTACCTGATCAAATACAAAACCCTCGAAGAGGCCATCGCGCTGCAAAACGGCGTACCGCAGGGTCTTTCATCGGCCATCATGACCACCAACCTGCGCGAGGCCGAGCGTTTCCTGACCGCTGGAGGCTCCGACTGCGGCATCGCCAATGTAAATATCGGCACCTCGGGCGCTGAAATCGGAGGAGCATTCGGCGGCGAAAAAGAAACCGGCGGCGGCCGCGAGTCGGGATCCGACGCATGGAAAGCATATATGCGGCGACAGACCAATACAATAAACTATTCGGAATCGCTGCCGCTGGCGCAGGGGATCAAGTTTGATTTTTGATTGCCCGAAGCACAAGTGTACAACGGATCTCCAGATCCGTTCCGGGTGCGCCGTCTTGCCGGATTTCCAAATCCGGCGTACAATTCAAAAAAGCCGTTTGACGAATTCGTCAAACGGCTTTTTTATGTTATTCATTTTCAGTATTTTAGTAAAATTTAAACTAAATTTTCGTTTTATAACTAAAAAATAGTTGCAAAACTGAAATTTAGTTTTCATCTTTGTCCCGGACAAATCAAAACCATATCATGCGCCGACTCACACATAAAGAAGAAGAGATCATGACCATCCTGTGGCGACTGGAACACGCTTTTGTGAACGACATCCTGGAACACCTGGAGGACAAACCGCCGTACAACACCGTTTCGTCCATTGTGCGCAAACTGGTGGCAGAGGGGCTGGTCGGCTACGAGCCGTTCGGGAAGACGCACCGGTATTTTCCCATTCTGAAAAAAGAAGACTACCGCGCCAATGCTTTCCGGAGTTTTATGGACAACTATTTCGGCGGCTCGCCTTCGGCACTGCTGTCCTATTTTGTCAAGGAAGAAAATGTAGCGCCCGACGATCTGAACCGCCTGCTGGAAGAGATCAAAAAGGCTGAACAGTCCGACTAGGTACCGGCGGCTTTAGCCGCTGAAAACCTCGTTGGGTAGAGTAGTATGGTATGGTACGGTATGGTACCGGCGGCTTATTGAAGTTGTTTAATAAAACGCAGTTAACAAGTTTTTTGA
>ERZ724526.246-NODE-246-length-32128-cov-6.346584_pt1 | contig 32128 bp, 27 predicted proteins | sample MGYA00376059_ERZ724526 | MGnify/ENA primary metagenome ERZ724526 (study PRJEB28724, sample SAMN07190883) | activated sludge metagenome | isolation source: activated sludge of sewage treatment plant in Hong Hong | place: Hong Kong | collected 2016-03-17 ...
TGTTGAGCCACCGGCACAGACGGAAAACCAGATCACTTCCGACGAAAGTGTATCGGACCGTGCATGCAGCCAAACCGTGACCATCAACGGTGCGCTCGGAATGCACCTTTGCGGGAATATTCCTAATTACCCCGGCTCAAATTGCACGGGATGCGGTTCTTCATACGGTAGGTTTTACATTGATTACAATTCACTCACCACAACGATGATCGGCACAAGTTTTTCCCTCACGAATCCGACCAACACCACTAAATCGGTTAACTTCCTCATTGCCAGCGGTGGGGTAGCGCAATGCATAAGCCTGAACTTTTCTTTTCCCCCCAATACCACAAAGTCGTTTGAGATATACCAGTATTCCAAGACCTGTTGTACTGTAAGAGAAGTAGAGTGCGAATAATGAGGTAGTAGAATAAAAAGGCGGTTGGGAAAAGCCTTGTGCAAGGCTTTTTCCGACCCTTTTTAGATGCTGGCAAGCAGTCTCAGGACCGGCTTGATGACAATTGTGGCCTGTATTGACCCGAAAAGACTCGAAGTGGCCCGGAATGACTCAAATTATGTGTGCCGGGTCATTGAATATTGCCGGGTCATTTTTTCACCCATCAAATTTTCAATAGCATGAAAAAGAACGTCTTTTTTGCCCTGCTCCTCACTATTGCTGTCATGGCATTTTTCGCTTCCTGCCTAAAAGAGACCGAACCCGTTGCAACGCCGGTACAGACGGAAGACAATACGCTCCCTGAAGACGGCGTATCCGACAGGAACACCTGCAGTAAACAGGTAACTATAACCGGTGGGATTGATTTGCAGTTGTGTGGAAATATCCCGTATTACCCCGGTTCGAATTGCGCGGGCTGTACATTGCCGGGTAGTTATGGCACATTTGTGCTGGAATATAACCAACAAACGGTAACCATGATCGATTACTGTTTTTCGCTTACCAACCCGACGGCCACCACAAAAAATGTAAGCCTAAAAGTTGGAAAAGGTATTTGCCCCTTGTTTCCGTCAACCCCTATTCCCCCGGGTGCAACCGTAACATTTTGCATCAGCCAGCAGGGCAGCTGTTGCCGGGCGAATGTTGTGTCTTGCGATTAAGGCGGCCCAAGTCATGTACAGCGCGGTTGGGCAAGCAACAGTATGCCTGCCCAACCGCTGCCTTTCCCTTATCCACTGAAATACCCGTCCAAAGAAAACCTTCCGCCGCCATTCAGAACAACGGCCAGGCTCAGCCCGATCACCAGCAGGTGGTATTCGTACCCTTCCCCGCCCTGGGCGCCCGTCCAGTTCATAAAAAAACCGTTGGCGATATGGGCAGAGAAGATGATCCCGAGCATCAATACGATCATGGCCATAGCCCACAGGCGGCTTCCGAGTCCGGCCAGCAGACTTAAGGAGCCGAAAAATTCAATCACAATGACCAGGAAACCGATGATCCAGGGCAGATTCAGCGTGCCGGTGAAATAGCCCAGGGTGCCGGAAAATCCGTATCCGCCAAACCAGCCGAGCATTTTTTGTGCACCGTGGGGGAAAATGATCAATCCGAGTGTGAGGCGCAGGATGACCCCCGTCCAGTCTGTGCCGGACGAAAAAAGCGTAAACATGATGGTTGTTTTTTAATGTGAAACAATGCGGCGGCCGGCCTTTTTTCGGGGCAAAGGTGCGGGGCTGCGCAGCGGCGAAGCATTGAACTAGTTTAAGAAACCGTGTGGAATATCAGCGACCGGCAATCTTGCCCCTGATCTTGCTCAGAAATTCCGGCGTAATGCCCAGGTATGCAGCGATCTGGTGCTGCGGCACGCGTTGTTCGAGGCCGGGGTACCGCTCCCGGAAATCGCGGTACCGTTCTTCACCCGTGGAGCCGATGTTCTGCAGAATGCGCTGTTGCTGGGCGATAAACGCTTTTTGCAGTATGATCCGGAAAAACCGCTCGAATTTGGGCACCCTGTGGTACAATTGCTCCAGATCGTCGTGGCGGAGCAAGGCCACCGTGCTGGGTTCCAGGGCATCGATGAATTGTGTGGCCGGTGTACGGGTCAGCAGACTGTACAGGTCGGAGGTCCACCAGTCTTCCACTGAAAACTGGAGAATATGCTCCCCGCCCCCTGCGTCGAGGTAATAGTTGCGCAGGCAGCCCTCCAGAACAAACGCTTCGTGCTGACACACTTCGCCTGCCTGCAGCAAAAACGCCTTCTTTTCCAGGTGTTGCACCCGCAACAGCGAGGTGAAATACCCGGCCTCTTCGGGCTCCAGCCGGATGTGCCGGCCGACGTTCTGCAGGATCAGGTCAAACATAATTTTCCCGGTGTTGGTCCGGCAAAAATAGACATTGTGCGAATTAGGCGCGATACGCAGCGGAATGTTGTTCCCTGCGTTTTCAAACTATCCGGCCATCTTGTTGTTTGCAGGGTTTGCATGTTTTATTTTTGCCATGAATTTTTCGCCGTCATTTTATGTTTCGCCGCAAAATAGAAGAATCTCCGCTTGACCGGCTCGAACGCGAAGCCAACGATGACTTTCGCATGCTCGACGAACTCGGCCCGACACACTTCGGGCCCGAGCACCTGATGGAGCTCTACACGCAGGCGCGCGAACGGCTTTCCGTATTCCGCGGGCGTCAGCGCCTGGCGATGGTGATCGGCAGCACGGCAGCCGGCTGGGTTTTTCTGGCAGTGCTCGCCAATGTCTTCGGATTCAAGTGGTTATCTTTCGGCGCATTCGGTGTGGCGAGCCTGAGTTTTGCCGCTTTCCTGTTCATCGTGTTCTGGCAAAAAAAGCGCTTCGAGAGCCGCGGTGAACTGGAGTATACCCAACGCATCATTGAAGAAGAACTGCGCCGGCGCGCCCAACTGCGCCGGGAAGCGAACCGCTGATCGATGCCGCTCCAACAATTTCTTTCCGTTTTTCAGTCGGCTTTCCAGGAAGGCAGTCTGCTCAAATGCACCCTGAGCAAAACCACTTCGGCGGCTCCAGCCGACCTCAAAAACATTTACCTCCGGCCTGTCTCCCTGAAAAAAGGGCTGTTTGTAGCCTTTAACTTTCGCTACGCCACACGCGATGAGGTGAAAAACTTTCCCCTCGAAGCGGCCGTCGAACAACTGACCCAAATGATGGGGCAAGCGTTTCTGCATGCCGACCTGCTCACTACCGATCGCGACTACCACCTGAAGTACACCCGATCGGGCGAAGCCGTGTTCTCATCGCAAAAAGCCGCCCATACAGCCCCGGCAGAAACGGCCCACGACCGCGAAAAACAGCGTCTTCTCGATCCTGCGGCGCCCTGGCTGCATACACTCGGTATCACAAGCGCCAAAGGCGAGGTGCTGGCCAATGCCGGCGACAAATGGAGGCAAGTCAACAAATACCTGGAGATCATCGACAGCCTGCTGCGTGCCAATCCGCTGCCGCGCGATCCGAATATCGCCGATATGGGCTCGGGAAAAGGCTATCTCACCTTCGCATTGTACGATTTTCTTGTGCAACAGGGCTATACGCCCCGGATCACGGGTATCGAACTCCGCCCGAAGCTGGTGTCGTTTTGTAACAAGGCGGCTGAACAGGCCGGATTTTCGGGACTGCAGTTCATGTCGACAGATATCGCCGATTACCGGCCCGAGCGGCTCGACATGCTTATCGCCTTGCATGCCTGCGACACAGCAACCGACCTTGCCCTGGCTGCCGGTATCCACAACAAGGCAAAGATCATCGTGGCCGCTCCCTGCTGCCACAAACAGATACGGCGCGACATGCACGCCCAAAACGAACTGACCCCCGTCCTGCGCCACGGCATACTGGAGGAACGGCAGGCAGAGATCGTGACCGATGGTATCAGGGCCTTGTTGCTGGAGGCTGAAGGCTATAAAACCAGCGTTTTTGAGTTTGTGTCGACCGAACACACGGCAAAAAATGTGATGATCACCGCCATTGGCGGCAAGCGGCGCGACGATCGCGGGAGAAAAACGGCGCTGGAAAAAGTGGATGCCCTCAAAAAGGGATTTGGCATTCACGAGCATTTCCTGGAAAAACTGCTGGAACAGCCGGTGTAAAAATATGCCGGAGCATGCCCGCCGCAATTATCTTTGGCGCTTAATCCGACCGTGCCGGCCTTGGTAGATTATTCCGGAGCCGTCCGGCGGCAGCGCATGCTTTTACCCGGTCCTCTCAAATGCTTCGATTACATGAACCGTTTATTCCACCTTTTCCTTGCGCTCTGTTGCAGCGCCCCGCTTTTTTCGCAACAACCCGATACGGCCTACACTGCTGAAATTGCCCGCCACCGCGAACACTACAAACAGGAGTTTATCGCAGAATCGCGTTCACCGCTGACAGAGGCCGATACGGCGTCGCTCGATTTTTTTGAACCCGATAAAGCCTGGCGCGTGGAAGCCCGCTTCGAACGCACGCCCAATACAGTGCCTTTCGACATGCCGACCTACAGCGGCCGCAGTGCCCAATATCAGCAGTACGGCATCCTCTATTTTGACAAGGACGGAAAAACATACTCGCTTGAGATATACCAGAATATCCGGTTCCTGACCTCCCAGAAGTACTACGACTACCTGTTTTTGCCTTTCAAGGACCACACCAACGGCGACGATACCTATGGCGGTGGCCGCTACCTTGATTTTCGCCTCGGCGATATCGGCGCCGACAACTTTATGGTCATCGACTTCAACAAGGCCTATAATCCCTGGTGCGCCTTCAGCGACGGCTACAACTGTCCTATTCCCCCGGCGCCGAATCATCTGGAAGTAAGGGTAGAGGCGGGAGAAAAGAACTTCAAGGGGGAGAAAAAACACTGAAGTGGCGGTTCCGCTAGGGGGCTTGCCGAATGATACAGGTTGTGGTAGTAAACGCCGGCGGGTATTTTTTGCCGCTTTTGTCGGATTTCCCCACCCTTTCCCGATTTTCGTTGTTTATTCGGCGGTTTGAAATCTTAATTTACCTTGAAAGCAGTTTGGAGGTGCCTCCAAACAACCCTTTAGCAGCAGGATTATGAAAATCGGTATTGTTTGTTACCCCACCTATGGCGGCTCGGGTGTCGTCGCCACGGAACTCGGACTTGGACTTGCCAGGAAAGGACATGAGGTGCATTTTATCACCTACCGCCGCCCGGTCCGGCTGGCTCATTTTCACGAGAACGTATTTTACCACGAGGTGGATACGGACGATTATCCCTTGTTCGAGTACCCGCCCTACGATACCGCGCTGGCCTCCACGATCGTGGATGTGGTGCAGTACCAGAAGCTCGACCTGCTTCATGTGCATTACGCCATTCCGCATGCCGCAGTAGCTTACATGGCCAAAAAAATACTGCTTACCCAGGGACACTATCTACCGGTCATAACCACCCTGCACGGCACGGATATTACCCTTGTCGGCAACAACAGGGCCTTTGCCGCTGTCGTGGAATTCAGTATCAACAAAAGCGACGGCGTGACGGCCGTTTCGCAAAACCTTAAAGACGACACCCTTCGCCTGTTCAATATCCAGCGCGATATCAAGGTCATTTACAATTTCATCGATTTCGAGCGTTTCAGAAAAACGAATAAGGACCACTTCAAAAAAATTATCGCCCCCGACGGCGAGCACATCCTGGCCCACACGTCCAATTTCCGCAAGGTGAAACGCGTGGAAGACGTGATCTATATTTTCAAACAGGTACACGACCAGGTGCCCTCGAAACTCCTGATGATCGGCGACGGCCCCGAACGCCAGAACACCGAACGGCTCTGCCGCGAACTGGGCATCTGCGACGATGTGCGTTTTCTCGGCAAGCAGGACGCCATTGAAGAGCTGCTGGCGATCTGCGACCTGTTTATCATGCCCTCCGAAAGTGAAAGTTTTGGCCTTGCTGCGCTCGAGGCCATGGCCTGCGAAGTGCCTGTCATCTCTTCCGACAGCGGCGGTTTGCCGGAAGTGAACATTCACGGAGTCACCGGCTTTACCAGTCAGCCGGGCAAGGTGGATGAGATGGCCCGTTATGCAGTACAACTCCTGCAAGACAACGAAATGCTCACGCAGTTTCGCGCCAACGCCCTCGCTCAGGCCCAACGCTTCGATATAGATAACATCCTGCCGCACTACGAAGCGTATTACGAGGAAGTGCTGAGAAAGAGCGTTGTGAAAGTGGAGTGACCAGCCTCACGGGTCGCTTTTCCCGGTAAATTCCGGGTGTTTATTTCCATACGACCCTCCCGGCACGCACTACGCCGTTGCCTGCCTGCCACCTCAGGTTATACACGCCTGAGGGCAAGCCTTCCCGGCGTATTTCCACAACAGGACCGGACGCCTGCCATTCCCGCACCACCCTGCCGAAGGCATCGGTCAGGGTCATCATTCCTTCGGGCGCTTTTTCATCCCGCAGATCGGCCCATACCGAAGCGCTGGCGGGATTGGGGGCGATGGCCAGGGTATTGTACCGGAGCATTGCAGGGGTGTATGTTCCGACGGTGGGGAGAAAATCCCGCATAACGGTGTGGTAAACCGTATTGGTAAGTACCGGTTCGTTGAAATCAAAATAAATGCCCGCCCGGTTTTCAATCGAAACGCCGTCCGGCAAATCGGGGTTTTGACGGATCTGAAATTTTACGAAACCGTGTGAGGCGGCCTCGTTCACATTGCTGTCGGGCAACAGGATGTTGTCGAATGTAACGGTCAGGATTCCTGCTCCCGACAGATTCCACGTAAAGGGATGGCTCGATGCTCCCATGTGCAGGCTTGAGGGGTCGGTATTGGGCGACAGGGTATCGCGCAGCACGACAGTAAAAGCCGTATCGGTGCCTGTATTCTGGAACCGGATCAGGTAGTCGATCGACGTATTCGGCTTGATGAAATGCTCGTCGAACACACCTTTCGGCACGGCCTGTTTGTCATTGGGGTCGAACGATGCTACCAGTTCGTGGCAGTCGCGGTCGACGAATGGCGAACCGTTCTCGTTGGGCCACTGCAGCACGAGGCCGGTCGTGAAGGGCCCGTCAGGGTCGGTCAGGCAGCCTTCCACAGCGACGGAGGGCACAAACGCGCCCGGGGCATTGGGCTCCTGCTCTGCTTCGAGACGAAAGGTACTGCCGTCGGCGTGCACCACTTCCTCCTGCATCGCACCCGGCTGCAGGTTGAAATTGCCCTCGCGCGTCATCACATGATCGTCGATGATGATAAAATCGAGTGCTCCGTTCATGGGAGCCGTGCCGGTATTATGTATCTGGAAACGCACGCTGTCGCCGTCGCATGCGGCAGATACCTCTACCAGCGCGCCCGACCAGCCCGGTGGCGGCGCGCAAATGGTGTCGGGGTAGACCCGCGCACTGACGCACATCGACTGCCCCAGCACGGTGGAATCGCAGTCGGGCAGCACAACCATCTGGATATTGACGCATCCGAATGGCTCGACGGTGCCCAACTGGAAGGTGATTTTGTTGCCCGTCAGCACATACGGCATCGAAGCGCTTTGCAGCAGCAGGTGTTGGGGCAGATACACTTCGACAAAAGCATCGGTGGCGGCCTGGTTGCCCTCGTTACAGCATTTTACCGTGTAGGTATTGTTAAAGCAGCGCCGGAGAAAGGGTACGCCGAGGTCGACGGTCATCACCGGGCAGTCGCCCACAGCGCGCACCGGCACGTCGAGTGGAAGGGTGTAGCCCGAGGAGTCGGGCGGCACAACGGCGGTCACAACGGGCGAACAACCCTCCCACAGATAGTTTTGTACAAACAGGGAGAGCGACAAGGCGCCGGTATCCACGTCGGAAAAGAAATAATTGCCCAGGGCATCGGTAGAGCCGTAACGTTCGAAGCCGCCGCTTTCGAGTTTGAGCAGCCAGCCGGGCAGGCCGGGTTCGCCGGCCTGCACCGTGCAGTCGTTTGTTTCGTCGTAGGCGAGTTTGCCAGCAAGGCTGTTGGAAAAAATGGTGCCGTTGGCGTCCATTTTGATGAGAAAGGACAAGTAGCTTCCTGACGGACCAAGCGCCAGGCCTCCGGTCCACAGAAGGTCGCCGTCGCTTGTTTCCTCGCCGTGTTTTCCACCAAAGAGAGAAAAATTGACGAAAGGGTTGTAGCGCTTCCACCAGACCAGCTCGCCCGTTGCACTAATCTTCGCGGCAACAAGGTGCTTTATGCCGGAGACCGGGAATAATGCCGTTTGAAATCCCAGTACAGCAACCCCGCCGTCGGCGGTGGGCTGACATACTGAAAAATATGCCGGCCCGAAAAAGGGGTTTTCAAAAGCGTTGGACAGGTCGGATGACCAGTTGGTTACACCGTCCTGGTCAATCTTCCAGATTATAGAATTGTACATCAGCATACAGCCGCCATCTTCCGTAAACCGAAAGTCCGAAACGCCGGGTTGCTGGGCTTCCACGTTCCAGCGCAGCGACCCGTCGGCATTAAGGCGTACAAGTATTGGCGTTGATGCGCTACCCAACTGTGTCAGTACCGCCAGACAGCCGCCATCGGCTGTACTGCGAACCCTGGCCGGTTCTTCATAGTATGTGCCCGGCTGTGAAATATAGTACTCTGATTGCCAGAGCAAATCGCCGTTCGGTGCAAATTTGGCAATGATTACCGGGGATATTTCATCCTCGTTGCCCGGGCTATTCTTGATCCAGCTGCAAAAGGCAAAAATTTCTCCGGCATCGTTAATATCGACTGATTTCCATTCCGCGTATTCCGAACCGGGAGGTATGGTTACGTTTTGAGACCAAAGCGTGTCGTTCTGAAGATCAGACCGGATAAAAGTATACACATCCGGGCCGATTGCCGGATGGTGCATGACCCGGATAAAAGTGTTGTCCTGAAGCCACCAGGCAAAGTTGGGCAAAAAGGTGTAATCGGTACTTTGCAGCACCTCCCCCGTCGGCGTCAGGTCTGTGATCAGATGGCGCGTGGCATGATTCCCATTTGTAAATATTGAGTTCACACTACTTGCAAGCCTGTATTCGCCTGAAGGGAGTACAGATATATGGGTACCCGTATAGGAAGGTTCGTCAAGCAGTTTGAATAACCCTTGTGCACCGGCAACAAAAGGGGCAAACAACCAGACCGTCAGGATGGCGGTAAAATGCGGCCGGATGGTGCGGGAAAACGGATTGCAGTTCATGAGTCGGATTTTTCTACAAAAATGCAGGACAGTATTTTGTTTTTTTGGTACAAAAAATGAAGATTACCGAAATAATGAAAACATCTTTTCTGATCCAACTGCTGCGGGTGTTGTCGCCCGACGACCAACCAAGATTGCGAAAATTCCTGCAATCACCTTATTTTAACCACCAACCGGAGGTGCTTCTGTTGTATGAAAATTTGCTGCATTACCGGAAAAACGACTACGCCGGAGTGGAGAAACCGATCCTGTTTGCCAGGGTCTATCCCGGCGCACCCTACGACAACCGGAAAATGAACCACCTGGTGTCGGACCTGACTGCCCTGGTTGAACGTTTTTTTACCCTGGAGGAAATACGCGCCGACGATGCGCTGATGGCCCTGCGCCGGTGCCGCGCCCTGCGGAAACGCGGCGTTGCGCAACTTTTTGAACGCGACCTCGATCTGCTGGAGCGACGTCACCGGGAAAGCCCGTACCGCGATTCGGCCTACTTTCTCTATGCATACGAACTTCAGAACGAGCGCTACGCCTGGGAAGCCTTGCGCACGCGGGAAGCGCATGTGCATATCCCCAGGGCCGCAGCAGCGCTGGCCGGTTTTTTTATGCTGGAAAACCTGCGCTGGGCCTGTACCGCCCAGTCGGTAAAGGCCGTCAGCGCGGTAGGGCGTGAATACGCCATACCCATGTCCGAAACGGTACTGAACGAAAGCATACATATCCCGGAAAGCGACAACCCGGCGCTAGCCTTGCTGCGGCAGGCCTTGCTCACCCTTGGCGACAACGAAAACGAGGCGCATTTTCAGCGCCTGGAGGCGTTGCTGCGCCGGTATATTCACCTGCTCCCGCCGCCCCAGGCACGCGACATCTTTATGGCCGCCATCAACTTCGCCATCCGGCGGCACAACCGCGGCGAGGTGCAGTATACCAGGGCGGCGCTGGCCCTTTACCGCGAAGCGCTCGATCGCAATGTGCTGACAGAGAACGGTTTGCTGCCAAAATACACCTTTATCAATATTTTCAACCTGGCCCAGTTGGGCGGAGAGCGCGACTGGGCGCTCGCATTTATCGACAGGTATCGCTCACTGCTGCCGGCCGCCGACCGGGACAATATCCACCGGTATTGCCTCGCCGGATGGTATTTCCGCAAGGGCGATTACCCGCAGGTACTCGAACTCCTGCGTTCCGTGGAGTTTACCGAGGTGTTTATCAACCTCGATGTGCGAAAAATGCTGCTGCGCAGTTATTTTGAATTGGGCGAATGGCCTGCGCTGGGTTCGTTGCTCGACAGTTTCAGCGCTTACCTGAAGCGGCAAAAGAATATCGGCTATCACCGGGAGGGATACCTGAATCTTATCCGGTTCACCAAAAAACTGGCCCGGGCGGAGGGTCTGCCCCGCGCCCGGGCCAAAGTGCTGGCCAACCGTATCCGGGAAACGAAATTCGTGACGGAAAGGGAATGGCTGCTGGAAAAAATATAACAGCCTTTACTACAGTGTTCCGTTGTGCGTTCGGTATATCGCGCCAAGGCATACCTCACCGACGATCCGCAAGGTGTTCTTGTCGATGGCATCCATGTTGTCGTCGTGCGTGTGCCAGTGGGATACAAAACCCGACCGCGTGCCGCCGGGCCGGCTGATCACATCGATGATCGGTATCCGGGCATTCGTGATGATAAAATAGTGGTCGTCGGTGACGGGTGCGCCCATCTCCTCCACAAACACATTGCTGTAGCCCAGCGAAGCGGCTACCGACCACACCTTCTGGACAATGCCGGGCGCGGCCTGCATCGAAATACCCTCTTTCTGAAACTTCGGGTTGGCGCCGCCCACCATATCGAGCAGAATGCCGAATGCGGGCATATAGCCGGGCCGGTGCAGGTTTTTCGACCAGTGTTGTGCGCCAAGGCACCAGGTTTTACTGTGGTCCTGGCCGTCGTCGGCGTCGTTGCCCTGGTCCTCCGCGTCGAAACAGATCAGGTCGACACCGATATCCACGGGTTGCTCTTTCAACAGGCGGGCTATTTCGAGCAGCACGCCAACGCCACTTCCGCCGTCGTCGGCGCCGAGGATGGGTTTGGTTTTATCTTTCGTATCCTGATCGGCCTGGAACCGGCTGTCCCAATGCGCGGCCAGCAGGATGCGGCGCGGATTTTCGGGATTGTACTGGGCAATGATATTGACGCAGTCGAAAGTGCCGCCCTTGTAATGCGGCGCCTGAAACTTTTGTTCGATGACCGTCATGCCATGTTTCCTGAAGGCGCCGGCGATCCAGGCCGCACATTTCCGGTGCGCCTCGGTATTGGGCACACGGGGGCCGAAATCGACCTGTTTTTTTACAAAATGATAGGCGGAGTCGGCATTGAAAGCAGGGGTGGCAACCTGCTGTACAGGCGGTTGTGCCGGCTGGCTGGCCGTAGGTTGCGGATTGGGTTTGTCCTTATCGGAAGTGCAGCGGGGCAGCGAGATAAAAAGGTAGGAAACACCAAAAAGCACGAGTAGCGTGAAGGCTATTTTTTGCCGGGAAATTTGTAAAGACATTTTGACAGCATTGAGATAAATTCACCGCAAAGAACGTCAAAAACCGCCGACTTCTTTTTCAGACCGGTAAAAGATTGAAAAAAGACGCCCCCGGTTTTTCGCCTTGTTTGGGTGCTGCCGGCCCCGGTTTTTACCAAACAGACTCGTTTTTCAGGTATCGCTGCACATAATCTTCAATACCTTCTTCAAGGCCGTAGAACGGCTCCCGGTAGCCCGCCAGACTGCGCAACTTGCTCATATCCGCCTCGGTAAAATACTGGTAGGTTTCGCGAATGTCGGCCGGCGTATCGATATAGGAAATGACCGGGTCGAGGTCGAGTGCCCGGAAAGTACCTGTGGCGAGATCGAAAAAAGTGCGGGCCTTTCCGGTGCCAAGGTTGTAAATCGCACCGGGCGGGCGCTTTTCGAGAAAAAACAACAAAACGTCCACCACGTCTTTCACGTAAATAAAATCCCGGCTCTGCTCGCCGTCTCCAAAATCGGGGCGGTGTGAGCGGAACAGTTTCATGCCGCCCGTCGCCTTGATCTGGCGTGCCGTGTGAAAAATAACCGAAGCCATGCGCCCCTTGTGGTACTCATTCGGCCCGTAAACATTGAAAAACTTGAACCCCGCCCAGGTCGGCGGCTGGTCGGCTGCCTGAAGTGCCCAAACGTCAAAATCCTGTTTGCTTTGTCCGTATGGATTGAGCGGCTTGAGGTCGGGGATCGTTGCATGGTCGTCCGAATAACCAATTTCGCCCAGGCCATAGGTGGCGGCGCTGCTGGCGTAAAAGAAAGGGATTTGGAAGCCGCTGCACAGCATCCACAGAGATTTGGAATATTCGACATTCAGGTGGTCGAAAATGGCGGTATCCATTTCGGTGGTGTCCGTTCGGGCGCCGATGTGCAGCACGGTATCCACGTCGGCGTGGTTGCGCTCGAGCCAGCGCACAAAATTATCGCGGTGGACTTCCCCCCGGATTTTTTTGCCTTCGAGGTTGGGTTGTTTATCCGGACGGCTGAAGTCGTCAACCACCAGAATATCTGAATAACCTGCGTCGTTGAGGCGACGGACCATGCAGGAGCCGCTAAACCCTGCCGCTCCGGTAACTACGATCATATGTTTGTGTGGCGGGTGGGGTTGCTGGTTACGGGTTGCTGGTTACTGGTTACTGGTTACTGGTTACTGGTTACTGGTTACTGGTTACTGGTTACTGGTTACTGGTTACTGGTTACTGGTTACTGGGCCGGCAAAGGTAAGGCAGATTGGGGAATGCAAAGCGTGTTCCGATTGGCTCGTTCCCTTACATGCATATCCAACACTACAAATTCCTGTTCTACCTTTGCACCGTCTACCGTCCACCGTCCACCGTCCACCGTCCACCATCCACCATCCACCGTCTACCGTCCACCGTCTACCGTCCACCGTCCACCGTCCACCGTCCACCGTGAAAAAAACTTTTTTTGCTTCTGACTTCCACCTCGGCGCCGATGCGCGCCTGCCCTCGCGCGAGCGCGAGCGCCAGGTCGTGCGCTGGCTCCAGAGGGTGGCGCCCGAGGCAGAAGAGATTTTTCTGGTCGGAGACCTGTTTGAGTTTTGGTTTGAGTATAAATCGGTCGTTCCAAAGGGGTTTAGCCGCCTGCTGGGCACATTGGCCGAATTGCGCGACGGGGGAGTGCCGGTCACGGTATTTACCGGCAATCACGACCTGTGGATGTTCGGGTATTTTGAGCAGGAGTTGGGTATCCCGGTCTTCAGGGCGCCCATACAACGGGAAATAGGCGGGAAAACCTTTTTTATTGGCCACGGCGATGGTCTGGGCCCCAACGACAAGGGCTACAAGCGTATGAAAAAGGTGTTTACGCACCCGCTCTCGCAGTGGATGTTCCGGTGGCTGCATCCCGATCTGGGCACGCGACTGGCCAATTTCTCTTCGCAACAAAGCCGGGCAGCCATGCCTCCCGAAGAGCGCGACTGGCTGGGAGAAGACCGCGAATGGCTGCTGCAGTACTGCCACCGCAAGATCGGGCAGGGTATCGCGCCCGACTATTTCATCTTCGGCCATCGCCACCTGCCGATCGACTGGCTGCTGAACAACGGCCGAAGCCGCTACATCAACCTGGGGGAGTGGCTCCATTTCAACTCGTATGCAGTGTTCGACGGCAACGACCTGGAACTGCGCTTTTTTGAAAATCAGGGCAGGGTGGTAAGCAACAGGTAAATAAGGTGCTCAGTTTTCGATCATCCTGTCCCGCAGGTCTTCACCGATGAGCCGGTGCCCGGCATCCATCAGGTAGATGCGCACATTGCGGACGCCCTCTACCATTTTTTTGACCGTTTTGTAGCGGATCATCTCGTCTTTGGTGCCAAAATAAATGTCGACCCGCAACCCGGAATCGCGCCAGATCGATTTGATGCGGCTCCGCGGCAGGTAAAAAGAGTCGAGTGCAAACCAGCAGCCGAACGTCCGGCGGAACCGTTCGGGACGCGTCAGGTTAAAGGAAAGAAAGTGGAGGATAAGCGGCGGCACAATACGTAAACGGCGGCCGAGATTCAGCAGGCTGAGGAACCACCCTGGGTTTTTAAGGGTATAAAACAGCGCTTTGCGTACCCAGACGGGTGTACGCACGGCGGTCGACATACCCTTGGTTTGCAACCCGTCGGGTGCAAGCAGGTAAAGCTTGTCGAGCACAGGCAGCAGGTCGGGCAGCATGGCCTGCGTCAGGCGGGCGCCGAAGCTGTACCCCATCAGGCTCAGTCGGCTTTTGCCTTCCTGTTCCATGATCTTGTGTACGATAGCGAGCGTGTCCTGTTTGGTGAAGGTCCGGTGCGGCCATTCTGTTTGTCCGTGGAAAGGAAGGTCGAACGCTACGACGGTGTACCGTTTTACAAGTGCTTTTTCCAGAATGGCAAACAGGCGGGCCCGGTCGCCAAATCCGTGCAAGGCTACCAACAGGTGTGCGCCCTGCCCGAAGCGCAGACAATGGATGCGCGCGTTGTTGTATTCTATATAGAATGAATGCATAAAATGCCACCCGATAGTAGAACGCCAGGCCGCTACCGGGATTTGTTCCCTTCATTAATCATCCACCCGGAACTTGAATCCCACGCCGTGGATGTTTTCGATCTTGATACGGTCGTCGAGGCTAAGGTATTTGCGCAGGCGGGAAATAAACACGTCGAGGCTGCGTCCCAGGAAATAGTCGTCTTTGCCCCAAATAGTTTCCAGGATAAAGGAGCGTTTCACCACCTGATTCCGGTTTTCGCTGAGCAGTTTGAGCAGATCGGCTTCCTTTTGGGTAAGTGTCTCCTCATAATCGCTGTGTGAAAGTTGCAGGTTTTTGTAGTCGAAAGTGTAATGCCCGATCGACACAGGGGTGCTGGACTTCAGGATGTTGGCGTATTTTGTGCGGCGGAGGAAGATATCTATTTTCAGCAGGAGCTCTTCGATGCTGAAGGGCTTGGTGATATAATCGTCGGCGCCGATGGTAAGGCCGTGAATTTTGTCCTGTTTCATACTTTTGGCCGTCAGGAAAATAATGGGTACCACTTCATCCCGCTTCCGAATCTCCTGGGCAAGGGTGAATCCGTCCACTTCGGGCAGCATTACGTCCAGAATATACAGGTCAAACTTCTTTGCCGACCGTATGATATCCAGGGCTTTCTGTCCGTCTTCGCAGTAGGTGACGTGATAGCCATTGAGTTCGAGGTTGTCCCGGGTAACGAAACTCAGGCTTTCATCGTCCTCCACGTACAGTAGTTCTGCTTTATTTTCGGCCATATCGGTTGAGCGTTTACATAGTGAAACCGGTCTGAAAGGGATGCTTCAGGCTGGGCAAACATAAAGAAATAAAAGAAATTGGCGGCCTGTGAAAAATACGGGCCGTTTTACAGTAATATTGGCCGATATTTTGGCAAACGGAGTTACATGCAGTATACAGACGAATATTTTATCGCTGAAATTCAGGCGGGCGGCAGTCGGCAGGAGCAATCTATCAGGCACCTGTACGAGCAGTATTTTTCGATGGTGAGGCAAAACCGTCAAAAATACCGCACCCTGGAACAGGACGATTTGCTGACGGCATATAATTCGGCAGTGATTGCGTTGCGGCGACAATTGGTCAATGGCGTTTTCAGGGGCGACAGCACGATCCTGACCTACCTGACCCGTATTTTTTCAAACAAGTGCATCGACCTGATCCGTCAAAAAAATACCCATTCGACAGAGTCGCTGGAACTTGTGCCTGAAAAAGCCGGCGACGACGACCTGCTACACCGTTTGGCGCAATCCGACCAGGTCAGGCAGGCCATCCGCTACCTGCAGGAACTGGGTGATGTATGCAAACAAATTTTGCTCGATTCTGAATACTGGGGATACAGCTCGGAAGAAATAGCCGAGCGCATCGGTTTTGCCAATGCAGGCAGTGTAAACAGCAAAAAGTACAGTTGCCTTCAAAAACTGCGGCAGATGATGACTAATTCTTCATCGTGACCGGCGCTTCGTCCTTGCCTTCCATGTTTTTAAAGAAGCTTTTCAGAAAGCCGATCATGTCGTTTCTGGCAGATCTGGACAGGAATTTTGAGTTGCACACTTCATAAAAGGACTTCTCCAGTGGCTTGATGTCGCTGACAGCTGCTTTCAAGGCGGCTGCATCAATGCCCGATGACATCAAAAAACGCTCGCGTACATTTCTCAGGCCACTTTCCGAAGAGGGCACTGCATAAGGAGCGCTGACGAGACCCGAAAAATCAAAATCATAGGGCAATACGATCACCTTGCCATTCTCCTTCATCCTGCACAGTTGCACATTGCGGTGCATGCTAAAGTCCCAATCGGTATTGCCGATCAGGTATTGGAAAACAGCGACCCGCGCGGCCTGTTGTTGTTCAAACTGGTCCATGGGTACACCGAATTCTTCTTCCGGTACGCTGTTGAGCCGCTCGGCCACCTCTTCCTCGTCTTCTACGAATATAGCGGTCATTTTTTTGGGCTTCGACTTTGTATCATACGTGTCGATGATTGTCAGGTTGATGAGACGCGCACGGAAGTAGGCATCCGATACTTTTTCAAAAAGCCGGTAGGCGAGGTATTCCTTTACGATCAACTCGTTGCCTTCGTCCGAATCGAAACACGGCAGCGCAATTTTGATCTCATTGAGCGTATCAAGCCCCTCCGCCCGCAATTCGTCTTCACTGAACCGGATTTTCATGGGCGGTATTTGCGATACCTTCCTGCGATAACGCCCGCGTGGCCTGATCTCCACCTGATACGACTTCCCGTCTTTTGTCCGCAATACACCCGGCAAATAATTGTTGGTCTTTTTTTGTCCGATAAAAGAGGTGAGATCTGTCTCCAAAGTCAGTTCATTCCCTTCCGTAGCGGTCAGTTTCTCAAAGATCGTGGAATATTGCTCCGGTTCGCTTTGGGCGCTGGCAAATTGCGTTGCCAGTAGTGTAAACAAGAAAATAGCCGTGTGTCGCAGTGTATTGCTCATGATAGTCACAGTAAGTTCGATTAACAAAGATCGGTTTTTTGGGGTATAAATTCACCCGTATCCGAAAAAGGCCTATTTCAACCCGAAAAACCGCTTCAGGCTCTGTTTGAGACTGGCGGCGGGAAGAGCCGCAACGGTATAGTCGAATTCACCCGACTGCGAAGTAGCGCCTGCGCTGGGAATGACCAGACTGTTCAGGTTAGGAACGGACACCGAATGAAGGGCCACCGAAACGACCATGTTGTGGCCCGAAGCCCAGGTGCTGTCGCCAAAAGGCATGATAATAACCAGCGTCGTGTCGGTGATAGGATTGGCCAGGTTGGAAAAAGCGGTCGTCACGGAGAATGACGGCGTACCGGTAACACTGTTGTCCTGTACGGTTGCAGTAATGGAGATATCGGTAAGCCTGGAGCCCGTCGGAATATCGCCGACATCGAAACTCAGGGTAAACGCTACGCCCGGGTCGGCAACCTGGACTTTGTTTATTCGTGCCATAATATAGAAAGTTTCAAGTGCCTTGTTCAGGCACTTAGCATGAAATTAGGTGTCATTAAAAGCAAAGTGGTTGAAAGCAGGAGTCGGATCGTGCTTTCAACTATTCTCCTCAAATATTCATCAGGGCGCTCAATGCCGTCCGGTGAATATCGGTCGGAGGGCATATCAGACGACGTTGACGTTGAATTTACCGCTTTGTGCATCAACGGATAAATCGCGCACCGAATCAACCATGTGGGTTTCGCCGCCGAGCTTATAAAATGCCGAAATACTCACCTTCACCTGATGGCCTTCCGGATAGACGACATCGCCGTAAGGCATGAGTATCTCCAGCACGCTGTTGTTGCTGGAGTCGAATATGGGCGAATTCATGTTCAACACGGAATTGCGTGAACTTCCGTCGGGATTCAAAATGGTTACATCCACCGTAAGGTTCGGCAGGGATTGTGTAGGCGAAATCAGTCCGCTCAGATCAAGTTGAAAACTTACACCTGGATCGGCAACCTGAACTTTTTTAATAACTGCCATAAGGGGAGGATTTAAAAATTTTAAAAATAGGAAATAACAATCATATAGACGGGTCTTGGGGACTGAATCTCAATGCTGCAGCGCCTTGTTTTTACGTGTTTTGAAAAAATACCAGCCGGCAAACAGGGTCAGGGGAACAAGGCCCCACAGCAGCCAGGTATTCCACGGCGTCGAAGTAGGTACCGGTGCATCGTCGCCGATCAGCACAAAAGCGCCCCAGAAAAACGGGTGGTTGCGGCTGTCGGCAGCCAGGTAATCCAGCTTGGCTCGCCGTATGGCTTCGTCTTTGCCCAGCCCCTGTTTCAAGTACTGGTAGAACCCCTGCATGATCTGGGCGGTCGACTGGTCGTCGGCCTGCCACAGGCTCATCAGAATATTGGCACAGCCCGCGTATTTAAATGCACGGGCCAGGCTCATAATACCTTCTCCCTTGGCCAGTTGACCGCGCCCGGTATTGCAGGCGCTCAACACGGCGAGATCGGCATTCAGGGGCAGGTTGTATATTTCGTATGCGTGAAGGATTCCGTCTGCGTCTTCGAGGGTGTCTGCTCCGGTGGCGCCGACCACCCGGCTGAACACCAGACCGGAGTACAGCGGGTCGCAGTCATTGAGGAAACCATGCATCGCGAGGTGGAGGATGCGGGACTCGGGCGCATACTGCTTGAAATGCGCTTCGGTGGCTTTCGGGCCAAGCAATGCCTGACCGCCAAGTTGCCGGGCAATCTGTGATACCTCCTCCTGGTTGTTGCCGAGCGCGGCAAAGTCGGAAGGGTTCGATTCGCGGCAGCCGAGGTCTTCACCGCGTGCAGTTGTCAGGCCCTCGTTATCGTACTCTGGGGCATAGCCTGCAAACAGTCGACGGGGTTTCTGAACGAGTGCCGGCTGAAGCGTCATGGCCACGGAGTATTCGTACCGCACGGAAGATTGACGAAGCAGGTAATGCAGATCGGCATAGGTGTCATTCGGATTGTTGTCCCGAACAAGCAATAGCTCGAATGGCAGGTACGAAAGGTTCCCGTCCGGAATGACAATCAGGTTATCCGGCGCCGTATCGACGACGGGAGCCGCCAGCGTTTTCCAGAAAGCCCGGGCATCGGCGGCAAATTGTGCCGTAGCCTCCTTGCCGCGCCCGTGTTCGAGTACCCATGCGCGGTCGCGCAGACTTCCGATAAACGTATTCAATTTGTCGGAGAAGGTGGCGCCGGTTTCGAGTTGCAGGCCTTTGAGGCCCGTTTTGTCGAGATAAAAAGCGAATACAGCGCTGTCGCCGCTGAAATATTCCAGTATGCCGCTGCCTTGCGGCAGTTTTTGCTGTACGTCTGCGACAGACAACGGCTCATGGCTGTACTTGATCCGGTAATACTCGGGATAGGAGGCTTCCAGTTTTTTTAACAGCAACTCATTGTCGCGGCGACGTTCAAATATCTCTTTCTGCCAGCGCAGAATTTTAGCCGCGTCCGGTTCGGATTTCTGCTGCTCCCTGAAAATCTGTTTTTTATAAAAGGCAATGTCTATTTTCAGGTCTTTCTCCTCCTGCAACAGATTTTCAGGTATCCCCGCTTTTTGTTTGGCGGCAGATTCACGCAGGGCGTCGGCAAGTAAAAGGGCCTTGCTTTTTTCGGTATACCGAAATGCCTGCTCCAGGTAACCGGCGTCTTTGGTAAGACGGTGGATTTCCAGTGCCGTGCCGATGGCGCCTTCCACGATGGGGCGTGCTTCCCGGTTCCAGAATTGCCGGGAGCCTTCCTGGTATTCGGTGCGCATGGTGTCGAGCAGACTCATCGCCACATCGAAAGTGGCCAGAGAGGCTTCCAGGAACTGCTGGTTGTGTTCCTGCTGGGCCAGTTGCCGCAGGGTTTCTCCCTTGTCCCGAAGGGTGAGCAGGAAATCCAGGTAAGCATTTACCCGCTGTACCGCCGGATTGGCCAGGATATTTTCATGGGGGAAGGAGTCGGTCAGCGTTTTCAGGGCAAGTTGATAATACAACAGAGCACCCCTTAAATCACCCAGCCTGTTGGCGACGTAACCAAGGTGGCGGTAGGTCTTTCCAACACTGGGGTGGTTGTCGCCGTACTGGCTTTTTTGCAACTCCAGGGCCTGTAACAAATAGACTCGGGCTTCCGGATATTTCCCCATGCGGCGGTAAACGAATCCCAGGTTTTGCCAGGTAGACTCTATATTGGTGTTCAGACTGTACTGTTCATGCACCTTCAGGGCTTGCTGCAAGGCATCGGATGCCGGCCCGAATTCACCTTGCTCCGTATATGCGCTGGCCAGGTTGTTGTAGGCAATGATAAGGTCGAACGGGTCCTTTCCCGGGAAATCCTTATCCAGCATGGCGAGTGCATGTTGCGCACTTAATATGGCCTGGTTGTAGTCCTTTTTGCGGTAATAAACCTGGCTCAGGTTGTTGTAGGATGAGATCACCGCCGCCTCGGAAGTGGTTGAATCGGACAGAAATATCTGCAACTCCGATTGCGCATACTCTGCAGATCGATCGAAATCGCCTTTACTGCGATAGGAAAAGGAAATATTGTGGTAAGCATCGGCCAGCAACTTGCGGTTGCCGTTGGCTTTATAAAAGGCGATTTCCTGAAGGCCGTACTGCAGCGCTTTTTCAAAATCACCCTGTTCAAAATAAATGATCGCGGCAAAATTGTAATAAGCGCCCCAGAAATCGTCGTCGGCGGGAATATTGGCAGTGCCTTTTTCCTCAAGGCCAGGCATCAGCGCAGCGGCTTCCTGGAGCCTGCTCAGGTAATACAGTGCAAGCCCCTCCTGTACCTTTGATTTTCCCCATTCGGGCCAGTTGTTTGCTTTTTCTGCAACAGCGGCGCCCTGCAGGGCATACACAAGGGCACTATCCGCCTCACCGGCCTCGTTCAAAGCTTCCGCTTTTTGGCGGAAAGGGTTAGCCTCGGATTTTGGGCTGCCGGTTTGTGTAGCGGGGGAAGTTGTGGGAGGTTGACAGGAAAAGACAATACACAAGACAAGCAGTGCAGGCCAGAAAAAAAATGTCTTCATCAAATAACAGATTCACGCATTTTGAGGACGCTTCATAGTAGGATGGATTAAAAAAACCGAAAAACGCATTTCCGGAATTTTATACAGCGCGTGTCTGAAATCAGTTATGTATTGTCAAAGGTAACAAACTTATTAACAACTTGAGGCCGGCATTGATATTTTTGCCACTGTATCCGTCTAACGATTATGGACGATCAATTAAAAACGACATGAACGAAATCCTATATGACCTCCTTCGGCAATACGAGTCCGGCAAAATGTCGGAAGCGGAAAAAAACACCTTCGAGCAGCGGCTGGCCGACGACCCTGCTTTTGCGACCGAGATCGCGGAATATGCAGCCATGAACGCAGCAATCCGGGAAGAAGGCGACCGGCGACTCGAAGCAGACCTGACTGTTTACGGCAAAAAACTGATGATGAATATGGACGCTCAAACCCTCTCTTTCCCGGCCCGGGAAACCAAAGTACGCAGCATCAGCATGTATTCCCGCATCATATATGCAGCGGCAGCAGTCGTCGCCTTGCTGGTGGTGGTTTTGCCCCTGTGGCTCATGAACCGGCCGGATGCCCCGATCGCAACATCGTCTGAAGATCTCTATGCCGCCAACTTCTCCATTCCGCCCGCCCCGGAGGCGCGCGATGCAAAAGCCGAGGCCTGGCGGAATGCCTATGCCAAAGGCAATTACAAAGCCACGATCGACGAGTTGAATATCCTTTTGTCGGATCCCTCGTTTTTGCAAAAATCCGAAGCGTATCATTTTCTCGGCATATCCCTGCTCGCCTCCGGCGACCCTGAAGCGGCTATTAAGGCGCTGGATCAGGTTAGTGCCGATAGCTACGACCGTGAATCTGCCGACTGGTACACCGCACTTGCGCTGCTAAAACTCGACAGGACAGAAGATGCCAGGCAAGCATTTCAGGCTATTGCTGCGCAGAAAACCCACACTTTTGCCAGGCAGGCAAAAGAAATGCTGGGTGGCATGAAATAATGCCGCAGTAAATAAAAGTTTGCCGGCATGGAAAAAATGCCAAAATTTGCTTCCACGCGACGCGCTTTTGCGTCGCCCCTGTCTATTGATCAATCTGAAAGCCTGTTCTCTTTTTCGCGTTTTATTTGTCCTGGGCGCCGTGCTCCCGGCAATGCAGTCCCTTAATGGGCAACAGGAGCGCCGCAACGGCGAGCTCGGACAGTCGCTGATTCGCAGCTACGGCAGCCGGGATTATGGCGCCGGTACGCAAAACTGGACAGTGCTGCAGGATACGCGCGGCATTATTTACGTTGGAAACAATGAGTGCCTGCTGGAATTCGACGGCCACGAATGGCAGCGGGTGGAAGGCGCCACAGGCGGTGCTTTTTCGCTGGCGATAGATGCCGCCGGTGTGGTGTATGTGGGCGGTGCGGGTGAGTTCGGTTTCCTTCAGAGCAATGCCAGGGGCAGGCGCCGGTTTGTCTCCCTGCTTGGAAAATTGTCGCCCACAGATCGCGATTTCGGCGTGATCCGATCTGTTCATATCCTCGGCGATACCGTCTTTTTCCAAAGCCGGCAAACCCTGCTGATGCTGCATCAAGGACAGGTACAGGTGCTGCGCATCCCGGATGCCTATCTGAGGGCCTATTCAATCGACGGCCAGTATTTGCTCAAACTTGCCGGGAAAGGCCTGTGCGTATGGCGCGACAATGCCTTCCGGGAATTGCCCGGCAGCAGGCAATTCGATAGCGAAACCATATCTTTTATCCTTCCGCACTATTCCGGGAGATTGATGATCGGGACCCAAAAGAACGGAATCTGGCTCTACGATACCGTTTCCGGCAATCGAACCAGGCCACCGGAATTTCAATATTTGATGGATCGATGGCGCAGTGAAGAACTCTACCACGGCATCAGCCTTCCCGAAGGTGATTTTGCCTTTGCGACCCTCAGTGGCGGCGTGTACGTGATGGGGAAGGACGGCAGTCTGCTGCGTCATATCGACCGCTCGCTGGGGTTGAGCGACAATACCGTTCATTACCTTTTTCTGGATAAGCAGCAAGGCTTGTGGACGGCCCTGAACCAGGGCCTCAATCGCATTTCGCTGTACGCTCCGTTTGAATACTGGGATGCGGCCCTTGGCCTCGACGCCGCCGTGCTGTGTATTAAAAGGCATGAAGGCGTTTTGTATGCGGGTACTAACCTGGGACTTTACAAAATGGTGCCGGCAGAAGACGGCTGGTCGCCGGCGCGCTTCGTCAGGATAGGCGCCTTACGCGATCAGGTTTTTACCCTCGAAACAATCAGCCCGCCCGGCATCTCCCGTTCCATACTGCTCCTGGCAACCGGTTCAGGGGTGTATGCCCTGGAAAGCGGCGGCCAATTGAGAAAGATTCATGCCGACAACCTGGGACCCGTCTATGCGCTGGAAGTATCCGGGAGCGACCCCTCCGTTTTGTTTGCCGGCGGCGACAAAGGGTTATACCGGTTTCGAAATGCTGCGGGTGGTTGGACGCGCCCGGAACTGATCACCGACAAGAACCTGCTGGTGCGCGCCGTGCGGGAGGACAATAAAGGGCGGATCTGGGCGGGTTTTCGGAACCGCGGCTTTGGCAAGATAGAGCCCGACCCGGGAGGCGGTTACCGGATCACCCATTTCGACAGCCTGCCGGGAAAGCCCCTGGTTGGCGACCAGAAGATATTTCGGTGGGGCGACGAACTGATCTTTCGATCTTCACTGTACGGTTCCTATCGCTTCGATGCGACAAAGAGCAGGTTTGTGCGATTCGGATTCGACGAGACGGCCAGTACGCCCGATCCTCCGGTTTGGTTTGCCGCGACCGGCCCCGGGCGGCATGTGTGGCTTTGGGCGCCTTCTCCCGCCGGTCTCCATCTGGAATGGCGACGGGAAACCCGGGAGGGCAAATGGGATATCGTATCGCACCCTTTTGAAATGCTGCCCGACACGCGCGACCTTTTCCAGGGCGGCATATACCAGGAAAATGAAAACCTCGCCTGGATGGGCGGCGCAACCCGGCTGTATCGTTTCGACGCCGGCGCAACCCCCGATTCAACCTTGTATAGCGGCGGTTTCCCGGTATTACTCCGATATGTCAGGGCCGGCGCCGACTCGGTTTATGCGTATGACTGGCACCCGGGCCTGCTGCCTCCGCCGGAGCTGCCGTTCCGGGATAATTCCATGCAGTTCCAGTTTGCCGCCCCCGATTTTGAAAAACCGGAAAACACACGTTACAGTTACTGCCTGGAAGGCTACGATCAGAAATGGTCGGCCTGGACCGAAAGATCGGAGAAAGAATACACCAATCTGCCGCCCGGCACATACCGGTTTGTGGTGCGGGCAAAAAATCCATTTGCCGGCGACAAGACGGGGGCCGGCTTCACCTTTACGATTCTCCGGCCCTGGTACCAGACCTGGTGGGCATACCTGTTGTACCTCCTGATGACCGGATTGCTGATCTATACCATCGCCCGACTTTTGACGCGACAGCAGGCGCGGCGGCTCCAAAACGAGCAACTGCTCAACGAGCGTCTCCGGCTGGCCGACAAACTGAAAGACCAGTTTCTCGCCAATACCTCCCACGAACTGCGCACCCCGCTCAACGGCATCATCGGCCTGTCCGAGAGCCTGCTCGACGGCGTGGGTAAATTTTCAGAAGAAAAACAACGCGAAGAACTGTCTCTTGTCATCACATCGGGCAAGCGCCTCTCCGGACTGGTCAACGACCTGCTCGATTTTGCCAAACTTCGGGAAAAGGACCTGCAATTGCGCACCACCTCGCTCGATTTTCGCGCCCTGACCGACGTCGTGCTGCAAATATGCCGCCCGCTTGTGCAAGACAAGGATGTCAGTCTGGAAAACATGGTGCCCGACACACTGCCGCCGGTATTTGCCGACGAAGACCGGCTTCAACAGGTATTGCTCAACCTGGTGGGCAATGCCATAAAGTTTACGGCACACGGGCACGTGCGTGTGGGCGCGCGCGCAAGCAAAGCCGAGCCTGTATCGGGAGGGGAAACGGTGGAGATGATCGAAGTGTTTGTGGAAGATACGGGCATCGGAATAGCCCGCGACAAGCAGCAGCACATCTTCGAAGCGTTTGAACAGGCCGATGGTTCTATCGAGCGGGAGTTTGGCGGAACAGGCCTCGGCCTTGCGATCAGCAAAAGCCTGATTGATCTGCATGGAGGTAGCATTTGGGTCAAATCAGAGCCGGGAGCGGGAGCGTCGTTTTTCTTTACCCTGCCGCGTGCAGGAGAAGACGCCCCCGTTGTGGTACGTACCGACCTTGCCCGCGCGCTTGCTTTTCCGGAGCAAAGTCAAAGTCTGATGCCCCGTGCGACCCATGCCGATCTGCCCGACCTGGGCGCAAATCCGGTAACGGTGCTGATCGTGGACGATGAGCCGATCAACCACCACGTCCTGAGCAACCATCTGGAAGCGGGCAATTTCAGGATTGTCGTGGCCTGGAACGGCGAGGAAGCCCTGGCTATTCTTGCTTCGCGGAGCGATATCAACCTGGTGCTGCTGGATGTCATGATGCCCCGGATGAATGGGTATGAAGTGTGCAGGCGAATCCGGGAAAAATACCTGCCTTCAGAGTTGCCCGTGATCATGGTCACCGCCAAAAACCAGGTTGCCGACCTCGTACAGGGGCTCAGCCTGGGCGCCAACGACTATATCGCCAAGCCTTTCAGCAAGGAAGAACTGCTGGCGCGGGTCAAAACCCAGATCGATCTGTTGCGCATCTATTCGGTGGCCGAACGGTTCGTTCCGGGCGAGTTTATCCGGGCACTCGGCCACGAACGCATCACGGAAGTGGCGCTCGGCGACCAGACGCAACGCGATGTGACGGTCTTTTTTACCGACATACGCGATTACACCGCACTTTCCGAACAAATGACGCCGGAAGACAACTTCCGGTTCGTCAACGCTTTCAACAGTCGCATGGGGCCTGCCATCCGACAGCATGAAGGTTTTATCAACCAGTATCTTGGCGACGGCATCATGGCCATATTTCCCCAAAAACCCGAAGATGCACTGCATGCCGCCATTTTGATGCAACAAGTGATCAGCAACTACAACACCGAACGGACGCTGAAACACTGGAAACCAATCAAGGTGGGTATGGGGCTGCACACCGGTCCGCTGATCCTTGGCATCACCGGCGACGAAAAGCGGCTTGATGCGGCGACGATCTCCGACGCTGTAAATACGGCATCGCGTATTGAGAACCTTACCAAGTATTATAGTGTCAAAATTCTATTGAGTGAAAACACCGTTCACCAGATACACGATATCTCACCCTTCAGCCTGCGTTACCTGGGAGAAGTACAGGTGAAAGGCAAGCAACGCGCCGTCGGCATTTATGAATGCTTCGATGCCGATCCGGAGCCGCTGCTGGCAAAAAAACGCGCGACACTGGATTTGTTTTCCGAAGGCATACGGCACTACCTCGCCGGCGAATTCGATGCGGCGTCGAGGGCATTGCGAAAAGTCGTGCAACAGAATCCCGACGACTTTACGGCATTGCTCTTCCTGGGCAAGATCGACGGCTTTATCAGGAACGGCATACCGAATGACTGGACGGGTGTGGAGAAAATGGCCTGAACGGCCGGAATTACAACTTTCGGATCAGCATCAGTCCGTCGCGAAGTGGCAGGAGGATATTTTCCACGCGCGGGTCGCCGTGGACGAAGTCGTTAAACGCCCGAAGCGCCAGTGCCGTTTCATCCTTTTGGTGGGCGCCGGCCACTTTGCCGTCCCAGAGCACATTATCGACCATGAGAAAACCGCCTGTTCGGGTTTTGGCCAGCGCCATTTCGTAATGGAGGGGATAGTCGAGTTTGCCGGCGTCGAGAAAAACGAGGTCGAATACCTCTTCGAGCGCCGGTATAATGGTTGTAGCGTCGCCCAGGTGAAGGCAAATTTTTTTATCCAGGCCTGCCTTGCCGATGTATGCCCGGATGATCCAGCCGAGTTCGTCGTTGATCTCGATGGTGTGCAGCAGTCCGCCGTCGCCCAGGCCCGAAGCCAGGCAAATGGAAGCATAGCCGGTAAACGTGCCTACCTCCAGTATTTTTTCCGGACGGATCATCAGGCTGATAAACCGGAGCAGGGCGCCCTGGTATGGTCCGGACAGCATCTGCGGGTTGAGGGTACGCAGGTGCGTTTCGCGTTCCAACTCCGCCAGCAGCGGGTCGTCGACAGTCGTATGCGCCAAACAATAATCGAAGGTGGTGTCGGATATGCTCATGATGTCGGGTAAAATGCGTTGCGTTACAACGGTTTGCGGGGCTTTCAGAGACGTTTTGAGGCGTGGGACAAAGTTCTCGCTAAATTTTCCGGTTTTTTTCAAAAATTGTTTTTTCGTTTCGGTGCAGCGCCTTACCTTTGCACACGCTTTTCGAGAGGGGGGTAAATCTTCCTGGAAAAGACGTTGTTTGAAATCGTAATCAAAGCCTTGGAGGCAACGAATTATGCCACTGTAGCTCAGTTGGTAGAGCAGCTGATTTGTAATCAGCTGGTCGGGGGTTCGAGTCCCTCCAGTGGCTCATAATACGTGAAAGAAGTAAACAGGGTGCGGGCAAGTTCTTTTTGCTGTGCGCACGCTCGTCGCCTTTCACACGCACCAAGGGGGTGCCCCGGAGTTGGAGAGCCGGGCCAGACTGTAAATCTGGTGCTTTACCGCTGAGTAGGTTCGAATCCCACCACCCCCACTATCGAATGATGAATGCTGGATGATGAATGATGAATAGCATTGCTCTTATGTTTTCAACATTTATCATTCAACTTGCGGTGGTAACTCAGTTGGTAGAGTGTCAGCCTTCCAAGCTGAATGTCGCGAGTTCGAATCTCGTCCGCCGCTCCATTTTAGATTGCTGATTCCCTATTGTTAGTTGCTGATACCCGCGTGCATTTCAAACCTGAACGAACTTCAACAACCGACAATTGTCAATCAACAATCGCGCTGTTGTAGCTCAGGGGTAGAGCACTTCCTTGGTAAGGAAGAGGTCGTGAGTTCAAATCTCATCAACAGCTCGAATAAAAGTGTGATAAGGTGATATTTCTCAATGTGATAAAGATAGGTTTACAATATTATCACATCTTCACATTATCGAATTATCGCATTAATTAACATTTTTTCACTTAAAGTTTGATACAAACAGTCTAAACCAATGGCAAAAGAGACATTTGTTCGCACCAAGCCGCACGTAAATATTGGCACGATTGGTCACGTTGACCACGGCAAGACGACGCTGACGGCTGCCATTACTTACGTTCTTTCTCAAAAAGGTCTGGCAAAGAAAACGGACTACGATGCCATTGATGCTGCTCCGGAAGAAAAAGAGCGTGGTATTACCATCAACACTGCGCACGTAGAATACGAAACGGAAAAGCGTCACTATGCGCACGTTGACTGCCCTGGTCACGCTGACTACGTTAAAAACATGATTACGGGTGCCGCTCAAATGGACGGTGCCATCCTCGTATGTGCTGCTACTGACGGCCCGATGCCCCAGACGCGTGAGCACATCCTGCTGGCTCGCCAGGTAGGTGTTCCGAAGGTTGTTGTTTTCATGAATAAAGTTGACCTCGTCGACGACGCCGAGATGCTCGAACTCGTAGACATGGAACTGCGCGAACTGCTCAGCTCTTACAACTTTGACGGCGACAACGCTTCCATCGTCCAGGGTTCTGCCCTGAAAGCCCTCGAAGGCGACGGCAAAACCGGCACCTGGGCTGAAAAGATCATGGAACTGATGGATGCCTGCGACGCAGACATTCCGGATCCGGTACGTGAAGTTGACAAGCCTTTCCTGATGCCGGTGGAAGACGTTTTCACCATCACGGGTCGCGGCACGGTTGCTACCGGTCGTATCGAGCGTGGTGTGATCAACGTGAACGACCCGGTTGAAATCATCGGTATGATGAAAGACGGCGAAAAGCCGCTGACGTCTACCGTAACGGGTGTGGAAATGTTCCGCAAACTGCTCGACCGCGGCGAAGCAGGCGACAACGCCGGCCTTCTCCTGCGCGGTATCGATAAAGAGCAAATCAAGCGCGGTATGGTAATCTGCAAGCCGGGCAGCGTTAAACCGCACAAGAACTTCAAGTGTTCGGTTTACGTTCTGTCGAAAGATGAAGGTGGCCGTCACACGCCGTTCTTCAACGGCTATCGTCCGCAGTTCTACTTCCGTACCACCGACGTAACCGGCGACGTAACGCTTCCGGCCAATGTTGAAATGGTAATGCCGGGCGATAACATTGAACTTGAGGTAAAACTGCTCAACACCATCGCTATGGAAAAAGGCCTCCGCTTCGCTATCCGCGAAGGTGGTCGTACGGTGGGTGCCGGTCAGGTTACCGAGATCATCGACTAATATATTTCCGGTAAACGGTAGACGGTAGACGATTGACGGCATTCAGGCCGTCGACCGTCGACCGTCCACCGTAAACCGTTTTACAGGGGCATAGCTCAATTGGTAGAGTGGCGGTCTCCAAAACCGCAGGCTGCGGGTTCGAGCCCTGCTGCCCCTGCCAACAACAAAACATTGCTCGTTTGCCGGCTTTCGAGCGGCAGGTTCGTTGTCCCCGATAGGGCAACGAACCTTTTTATCAAAAAATGACAACTGCCTGCTTTACTGCGGGTCGCAACGATCAACAAACAACGACTTTGACGAAATGGAAAGGTTGACGCTTTATCTGAAAGAAAGCTACCATGAACTCGTGAAGAATGTGTCGTGGCCTACCGCAGCGCAACTGCAGGAAAGTACGATGGTAGTATTGGTCACTTCCGGTATTCTGGCATTGATCATTTTTTTGATGGACGTTCTGTGCAGCGTTTTCTTCAAAAATTTATACGGCGTTTGGGGGTCGTAAGCAAAAATTCACCCCCCCTTTAACCGTCCTTCCGGAACACTATGAGCCAAGAAAAAGAAACGGCAGTCACACAACTACCTGCCGATGAAAGAAAATGGTACTCTCTCCGCGTCATCAGTGGCAAGGAGAAGAAGATACAGGAGCGGATATTGCTCGAAATCGAGCGCTCCGGGTGGAAGGATTTTGTCTTCTCTGTAATTGTACCCACTGAAAAGGTGTACAAAATACGGAATGGTAAAAAAGTAATGCAGGAACGCAATCTCCTGCCGGGTTACATCCTCATCGAGGCACTGGGTTTCAAACTGAACGGCGACGTCGCAAAACACATTGCCGATATTCCGAACGTTATCCATTTTCTCGGAAAGGAAACCCCGATCCCGATGACACAGGTGGAGGCCAATCGTTTGCTGGGTAAAGTGGATGAAAGCAGTGAGGCAGGTGAAACCCTGAGCGAGCCCTTCCTGATCGGCGAAACAGTGAAGATCATCGACGGGCCGTTTGCCGAATTTGTCGGCGATATCCAGGAAGTCAATGAAGAGAAGAAGAAGATAAAGGTTATCGTCAAGATTTTTGGACGTGGAACCGAAGTGGAGCTCAATTTTATGCAAGTGGAAAAAATCAGTTGAATCAGTCGTTTTAAACTTCGCTTCTCCCGGAGTTTGCTTCCAAAAAGACAGTTCAACGGTTTTATATATCATTCAGAATCAAATCTCTGACGATTTTCAAATACTGGAAATTCAGATCCAATGGCAAAAGAAGTAGATGTCTATATTAAACTCCAGGTAAAGGGTGGCCAGGCCAACCCGGCGCCGCCTATTGGTCCGGCACTCGGCTCCAAGGGCGTAAATATCATGGAGTTCTGTAAGCGCTTCAACGCGCAGACGCAGGAACAACAGGGTAAAATCCTTCCGGTAATTATTTCGGTGTATAAAGACAAAACGTTTGACTTTATCATCAAAACGCCGCCGGCAGCGATTCAACTCTTTGAAGCTGCAAAATTGCAGGTCGGACAAGGTTCGGCAGAACCCAACCGCAAGAAAGTCGGCTCCGTTACCTGGGAACAGGTTCGCGCGATCGCCGAAAGCAAAATGCCCGACCTGAACTGCTTCACCGTCGAATCGGCCATGAAAATGATCGCAGGCACGGCGCGCAGCATGGGCATTACGGTTACCGGCACTGCCCCCTGGGATAACTAAAAAGATTGCAAGGGTTTCAACCGGCCCTGAAACTTTTAACCGCTAAAACCTAAAAAAGGGAGTTCCGCCCAACGGAACGTTTTCACCTTTAAACACACGATCAATGGCAAAATTGACGAAAAAACGCAAAGCCGTTGAAGGTAAAGTTGATCCGGACAAGCTGTATGCCCTCAATGAGGCCATGGCACTTGTAAAAGAGGTCAATACCACCAAATTCAACGCATCGGTCGATGTACACGTGCGCCTCGGACTGGATCCCCGCAAAGCCGACCAGGCGCTGCGCGGTACGGTTTCGCTCCCGCACGGCACCGGCAAAACAAAACGTGTACTCGTATTCTGTACACCCGACAAGGAAGAAGCCGCCAAAGAGGCAGGCGCCGACTTCGTTGGTCTCGACGAATACATTCAAAAGATTTCGGAAGGTTGGCTGGACGTGGATGTGATCATCGCCATGCCAAACGTTATGGCTCAACTCGGCAAAGTCGCCCGGGTTCTGGGTCCGCGCGGCCTGATGCCCAACCCGAAAACCGGAACGGTCACGGCCGATATTGCTTCGGCGGTATCGGAGGTAAAGAAGGGTAAAATTGCCTTTCGCGTAGACAAGTTCGGGATCGTTCACGCTTCCATCGGTCGCGTGTCTTTCTCCCCCGAACAGTTGGCCGACAATGCCCACGAACTCGTATCCACACTGGTCAGAATGAAACCGTCGAGCGCCAAGGGTGTCTACATGAAAACGGTATCGGTAGCCAGCACGATGAGCCCCGGCATTGCCGTCGATCCGAAATCGATCAAGGTATAAACCCTTATCAAGACCTTAACAATCAACACTCACCATTTCAATATACAAGAAATGACCAGAGAAGATAAAAAAGTGGCGATAGCAGAATTGAAGGAAGACCTGGGCAGTAGCC
>ERZ724526.247-NODE-247-length-32062-cov-6.577467_pt1 | contig 32062 bp, 26 predicted proteins | sample MGYA00376059_ERZ724526 | MGnify/ENA primary metagenome ERZ724526 (study PRJEB28724, sample SAMN07190883) | activated sludge metagenome | isolation source: activated sludge of sewage treatment plant in Hong Hong | place: Hong Kong | collected 2016-03-17 ...
ATATCGAACTGGACACCTGCCTGAGCGAAGCGCCGGCGGGTTATGTGGCCAACAATCTTGACTGCGATGACGGCGACGCGGCCTTCAACCCCGACGCAGTGGAAATTTGCGATGGCCTGGACAACGACTGCAACGGTCTTGTAGACGATATTCCGGTGTTTGCGTACTACCTGGACAGCGACGGCGACGGTTTTGGCGACGGCAATATCGAACTGGACACCTGCCTGAGCGAAGCGCCGGCGGGTTATGTGGCCAACAACCTCGACTGCGATGATGGCGACGCGGCCTTCAACCCCGACGCGGTGGAACTTTGCGACGGTCTGGACAACGACTGCAACGGCCTGGTAGACGATATTCCGGTATTCACCTATTATGCCGACGGCGATGGCGACGGTTTCGGCGACGGCAATGTCCAACTGGATACGTGCCTTAGCCCGGCGCCGGCGGGTTATGTGACCAACAACCTCGACTGTGACGACTCCAGTGCAGCCTTTAACCCCTTTGCAGCGGAAATTTGTGACGGTCTGGACAACAACTGCAACGGCACTGCCGACGAAGGGCTCACTGTTTTCTCGTATTATGCTGATGGTGATAACGACGGCTTCGGCAATGCGGATGTACGACTGGATACCTGTCTGTCGCAAAACCCTGTGGGCTATGCCACCAATGATCTCGACTGCGACGATACCAACGAAACAGTTTATCCAGGTGCACAGGAGATTGTGGATGGCCTGGATAACGACTGCAACGGGACGATCGATGACATCTCGGCCACTTCGGGCCCGGTTCCCTATGTTCGGGTATATCCGAACCCTGTGACCGATATCCTGACCATCGATCAGAATATTTCAGGCGCCCTGCTCCAGGTGCGGGTCGTGGATGCGACGGGCCGGATACTCCGGAGTGAAGCCTTGCAGTTTGCAGGAAATACCGCGCAACTCGATTTTGCCGGTATGGCGCCGGGGCTGTATGTGCTGGAACTCCAGGAGCCGGCGACGGGCAGAAAAATGCAGGTGAAGGTGGTCAGGATAAATCGTTAGGAGCGAGGGGGGCTCACAACTCCCCTTCAATAAAATACATATCGACCGGGCCTTTGTTGTGTACGTCTTTTTTGCCGCGGTAAACGATTTTGTACAAGTGCTTCACGGCTTCGGCAGTAGAGCCTGAAATATTGACGCGCCCGGTTTCGCCGAGTTCTTCGAGGCGGGCGGCGAGGTTGACGGCATCGCCCCAGATATCGTAGGCAAATTTGTTTTTACCGATTACGCCGGCCACCACGGGGCCGGTGTGAATGCCGAGGCGCATTTCGCGGAAAACAGCCTTGGGGTTGCTGCGGTTGCGCCGTTCCAGCCAAGCCGTCATTTCCAGTGCGGCACGAACGGCGTCAACAGGGTGCGTATCGTTGGGTACGGGCAGCCCGCCTGCGCACATAAAGGCGTCGCCGATGGTTTTGATCTTTTCAAGCCCGTATTGATCGCATATTTCATCAAATGCGAGGAAGCACTCGTTCAGTTCGTCGATGAGTTCGTTGGGCGCCATCAGTTCGGAGAGGCGGGTGAAGTTGACGAAGTCGGTGAACAATACGGTTGCCGATTCGTAGTGGCGCGGCGTAGCGTAGCCGTGGGCTTTCAGTTCGTGCGCGATCTCTTCCGGTAAAATATTCAACAGCAACTGGTCGCTTTTGCTGCGTTCGGCTTCGATCTCCTTGTTTTGCGCCTGAATTTGCTTGTTTTTCAGATTGAGCCGGCTGTTGGTCCTGCGGGCAAACAGCCAGCCGATGCCCAACAGTCCGAGGATGACGAGCAGCAACGAGCCCATGCCGTAGGCGAACTGGCGAAAACTGGCGTCCTGTTGCTGCTGGTATTCCTTCTCGCGCCGGATGCGTTCGAACTCCTGCGCCCTGCTGGTGCTGTCGGCCTGTCGTCGGGTGCGGTCGATTTCTTCCTGTCGTCGCAGGTCGGCAATGAGGTTGTTTTGGCGGGCGGCGTCAAGTCGCTGTGCAAGTTCCTGTTCTGCCTGTAATGCCTGCAGGGTTTTTTCCCGGAGTTTGGCCTGATCCACCTCGTTCTGGGTTTGCAGCAGCAGTACCTCGTCTTTTTTGCGCTGGGCTTCCAGGGCCAGGTTCTTGTTGGCCAGTTCGAGTCGTTCGCGCTCCAGTTGGCTTTGTTCGTAGGCGAGGTCTTTCACACTCTGCTGGGCGTACAGGTATTTGATCTGGCCTTCGGCGGCGGCAAGCAGGGAGCGTTGCTGATCGATCTGTTGCTGCCGCACCTGTTCTTGTAGCCGTATGGTGTCGAGTTCGGTGAGGTAGTTGCGGTAATAGTCGAAGGCCTTTTCAAAGTCGTACAACTGGTTGTAGACCTTGGCTGCCGTTTCGTAGGCATCGGCCAGCACCTGGCGTTGTTTGGACTGGCGTGCATACTTGATGGCCTGTTCGTTGTGACTCAGGGCATTGTAAAAGTCGTTGTTGCTGTAATATACCCCGGCGATCAGGTGTTCGAGGCTTGCCAGCGCCGTCCAGTCGTGTCGTGCAATCAGGATATCGCGGGCGCGCAACAGGTATTCGATCCCGCGTTTGGAGTCGCCGGTATTGTGGAGCGCCACCCCAAGATTGGCATACATGACCTCCGGGTAATCGCAGGGAATATAGATACACTGCAATTCGGCCTTTCTGAAATACTCGAGCGCCTTGACATAGTCGCGGTCGCGCACATACTGCCGGCCCAGGTTGTTGTACAGCAGCGATTTTTCCTGGGGCGAACCGTAGGTTTCGATGATGTGTTCGATGGCCGTGTAGTAATAGATGCTTTTTCCCTGGTCGTTGCGCTGGTCGTATGCTGTGGCGAGTTTCTGATAAATTTGTACCAGATGCGGGTTGTTGCCCTCGTTTTTATACTTGATGATCAGTTTTTTATAGTAGATCTCCGCGCTGTCGAACCGCGTGTCGAGCAAATAGGCGTCGGCGATCTTCTCCATCGTCACAAAGTCGTTGGTGGCCGTCGACAGCACTTCGCCGTAATAGCGACAGGCATACGAATACAGTTTTTCCCGCAGGAAAATATCGCCCAACGCGCCGTAAACGTTTTGCAGGGTTTCGCTTTTTCCCCGTTTCTGGAGTTTGGCTTCGGCCATGAGGTAGTGCTGCAGGGCCTCTTCATTGCGGTTGTAGCGGGCGCACAGTTCGCCCAGTAATATCGAGGCGCCAATGATGCCGTCGTTGTAGGCGAGGTTGCGCGAAAGATTGAGGCTCTGGGTGGCCAGAACCTCCCGCTCCTTATCGGTGCCGGCCTGCCGGGCGCGCTGCAACAGGTTATCCGCCTCGACGGGGTTCTGGTCGTGGTTGTCGGCTCGCTGGCTTTGTAACGGATTGATAATCAGGAGCAAAAGGGGCAGTATGAAGAAGTGTTTGTTGATAGGCGGGCGGTTTTTTTCAAACAAAAATAGAAGTTTTTATCATAGCGGCCTCACTCAATGGTGATCTCGTCGGCAAATACCCAGCAGGGGTTGCTGGCGCCTTTGTGCCACGCCGGGCAATTGCCGAGCGAAACGCCGATCACCCGCACATAACGCGCTTTTTTGTTGTCCAGGTGCAGTGTAAATGCTTTTTGTAAAATGCCTGATGTCTTCGGGTCCGTATCGCACGCTACCTCTCCGGCCGGGCTGAAATGCTCGCCGTCGTCCGAAATTTCCACGCGCATTTGCTGCGGAAAAAATATCCAGGAATTTTCATCCTGCATGAATCCGGTGCTTACGGTGTTGATGGCCTGCTTTTTCCCCAAATCCAGCACGACGTCGAGATTGACCCCTTCGAAGCCCTGCCAGTTGCCCGTTCGGAAATCGGCGCCGCCGCGCAGCCCGTCGATCAGGCCGTTGTCGCCGCGCGCCGTGTACTGCGCGTTGTACTGCGTATTGTAGCGGTGCAGGCGCAGGTCCGAACGGATCTCGGCGAAGTGAAAAGTATCTGTCACGCTGTGCGCCTCCGTGTTTTGGGCCGCAAACGTCAGGGTTCCGGAACCGGTGACCCTGACAGGACGGGTGTATGGAACGGATACTTTGGACTTGGCCTTGTCGCTATCGAGGGTATAGAAAATTTCGGCGCCGGGACTCAGGGCGCCAAGTACAACATACTGGCTGTCGCGAAACACCCGGTCGCCTTTGGCAACAAAAGGCGCTGCCAGCATGGAGGCCTTTTCGCCGGAGGTGCAAAAGCCGGCCTTTCCCCAGGTCGCCGGAGCATCGGTCATGTCGAATTCCAGCGTGCCGCCCTTCAGAATATCGGCATGGCTAATGTGGTTTTCGTCGCGTTTGCGACCTCCGTACTTCATGCTTTTTATATAAAAATGGCTGCCGGAGACCCCCGGCGCCTTTACAGAAAACGTCTTTCCGTTGTCGAGGTGAATCACAGCTTTTTCAAACCAGGGGGTTCCGATGGCATAATCCGGGCAACCGGGCGTCACAGGATAAAACCCAAGCGCCGACATAACCAGCCAGGCCGACATCTGGCCGCAGTCTTCGTTGCCGCTGAGTCCGTCGGGGCGGTCGGCGTACATCTCGTCCATGATCTGGCGGACGCGCTGCTGGGTTTTCCAGGTCTGGTTGCCGTAGTTGTAGAGATAGGCCATGTGGTGGCTCGGTTCGTTGCCGTGTACATACTGACCGATCAGTCCGGTGATGTCGGCCTGGTTGCGGCCGGTGGTCTGTTGCTTTGCAGAAAACAGGCTGTCGAGTTGGGCATTGAAAGCCGTTTCGCCACCCATGAGTTCGATCAGGCCCGGGATGTTTTGCTGCACGGAGAAGCGGTACTGCCAGGCATTGGCCTCGGTGTAGTTGAAATTTACCTCGTAGGGGTCGAAGGGTTTGTTCCAGGTGGCGTTGCTTTTGGCGCGAAAAAACCTGGTTTCCGGGTCGAACAGGTTGAGGTATGCCGACGATTTTTTCCTGTACACATTGGCGACAGAATCCGTCCCCAAAGCCTCCTCCATGCGTGAGATACACCAGTTGTCGTAGGCATATTCGAGCGTTTTCGACACCGATTCCGCCTCTTTATCCGAAGGGATGTAGCCCATTTTGTTGTACCACCTCAATCCGTAGCGGTCGGATTCGGCGCTTTTTCGCATGGCTTCGAGGGCTTTCCCGGCGTCGTAGTCGCGAATACCTTTTGCGTAGGCGTCGGCGATGACCGGTATGGCGTGGTTGCCGATCATACAGTCGGTTTCGTTGGCGGCCAGTTCCCATACGGGCAGCAGTCCGCCCTGTTCGTATTGTCGAAGGAAAGTCTGTATAAAATCGTTGGTGCGTTTCGGCTCGATGATGGTATACAACGGGTTGCAGGCGCGGTAGGTATCCCACAGGGAAAATACCGTGTACACATCGTGTCCCGGATTGGGATGGACCCGGTTGTCGCGGCCTCGGTATTGTCCGTCCACGTCATTCCAGATATTGGGCACCACCATAGTATGGTATAACGCTGTGTAAAAAATTCTTTTTTGCGCCTCCGTGCCGCCTGTTACCTCAATTTTGGAGAGTTGGCGTTCCCATTTGGCCTGGGTTTCCGATTTTATTTTTTCAAAGTCAAAATGGTTGCACTCGGCTTCCAGGTTCCGGCGCGCGCCCTCGATGCTTACGCCCGATATGCCGACGGTGACGACCAGCGGCTCGCCGTCTTCATAAAAATCCAGCAGCCCGACGATGGCCTTGCTCGTCACGGAGGCTTCCGAAACGCGCGGGTTCCGGGTCATGTCCATCATTTTGGTATTGAAAAAAGGCCTCGAAAAACGCGCGACGAAATACACGTGTTGCTCTTTTGCCCAGGCCTTCGAGATGCGAAAGCCTTCCACTTCCCGGTCGCCCACTTTTTTCAGGTGTGCGTCGATCACCTCGTCGCGGTGGCGCAGGTCGATGAGGAGGTGACTGCGCACGCGGTTTTTAGGAAAAGTATAGCGGTGTACCCCCACCCGTTCGGTAGCGGTAAGTTCCGCCTTGATCTTGTCTTTTTCCAAAAAAACCGAGTAGTACCCCGCTTCCGCCTTCTCCCTGGATTTTTTGAAGGGCGACGCATATTGCGCCGGTTCGAGCACCGCACCGCCGGTGAACGGCATGAAAAGAATATCGCAATAATCGGCCACGCCCGTACCGCTGAGGTGGGTGTGCGAGAAACCGTACACGATTGAATCGGAGTAGTGATAGCCCGAACAGCCGTCCCAGTCCATCATATCGATGCGGGTGTCCGGACTGAGTTGTACCAGTCCGAAAGGCGCTGTTGCGCCCGGGTAGGTATGGCCGTGACCGCCGGTGCCGATGAAAGGATCGACGAGAGAACGTAACGGATCAGTATGTGACGGATAGGTGCTTTGGGCCGTGAGGTGCATGGCGACAAGCAGAAGCAGGCAACAGAGGAGGACGTGTATTTTCATATTGTGTATGTATTGACGAACGCCCAAAAGTAACCCGCTTGTTTGTAAACAAATCGCTAACGTCGTTCCGGGTAGCCCGAGAGGCCCTATTTTTGCAGAAAATACCGGCAGGCAGGGTCTTTTTGCCAAAAAGGCCTGCCTGCGGCCGTATTATTCAAGCCATTACCAAACACACGAACGATGAAGTATTTTGGACAAATCCTGTTTGCCGCCTTTTTGTTTACCGCACTTGCCGCACAGGCACAATCGACGGACAGCACCCTGATAGAAGTTCATATTGAAGGCATATCCGCCGGCAAAACCCGCCTGGTGGGGGTGTTCGGCGACCGCAACTTTCTCGCCGATTCGGCGGAGGTTGACGCCACGGGCCGTTTTACATTGCGCCGGAAATCGCCCCTGCCCGCCGGTTTTTACACCTTCCTGCTGCCGGGTGGCAACAAGACCCTTTCCATGCTGATCGATACCGACCAGCGCTTTACGATGGAGGCCAAAGCCAGTGATATCGGCGGCACCATGCAGGTAAAAGGCTCCATCAACAACGAACTGTTTTATAAGAATTACCGCTTCCAGGCTGCCCAGGACCCCGAGTTGCAGCAACTGGCCGAGATCATGCGGGGTAAACCCGAATCGGCGCCCGAATACAAGAAAGCGAAAGAACGCCAGGATCAGATACTCGCCGAGCGTAAAGCACACCTGGAAGAGATATACACCACCTACCCGGATGCATTTTTTACCCGCTTCAAACTCGCTGGCCAGAACCCCGACCTTACCTATCCGCGCAAGAGAAACGGCGACCTCGATACCCTGCAACAGGTCAAAGATTATCGGCGGCATTTCTGGGACAATGTCGACTTCTCCGACAAGCGCTTGTTGCATACACCCGTTATCGGCAACAAACTTCGCCGGTATATCAAGGAACTGACGCCGCAGAACCGCGACTCCATCATCCCCGTCGCCGACGAGATCATCCGCAGGGTCATTCCCTACAAGGATTACTTCCAGTATTTTGCCAACTGGATCGCCATGCAATACGAAAATACCAAAACGACCGTGATGGACGGCGAGGCGGTATACGTACACGTCATCCAGAATTTTTTCACCCCCGAACTGGCGACCTGGGATACACCGGAAAACCTCGAAAAACTACAGAAACACGTGTGGGAAATGGAGGCCAGCCTGCTCTGGAAAAAAGGCCCCGATGTACGTGCCGCCGACGTAAACGGTGTCTATAAAAGCATCTACGAAATAACGGCGCCTATAGTGGTGGTGTTTATGTACAGCCCCGATTGCGAGCACTGTCAGAAAGACTCTCCAAAAATACAGGAAATTGCCCGCAACTGGAAAAGCCGCGGCGTGGAGTTTTTCGGCATCGGCGTAAGCACCACCGAAGAGGAGTGGAAAGCATTCGTGAAGAAAAACGGCTTTACGTTTACCAATGTTTTCGACCCGACCAATCGCGCTATTTACGCCAAATACTTTGTCGACATCACGCCGGAACTGTATGTGCTGAACAAAGACCGGATTATCGTTGCCAAAAATTTACACGCCGATCAACTGGAAGAGGTGTTCCAGCGCGAATTGAACAAACTAAAGTAGTGATCTATTGATTCAGGTCCCAGTTGTACTCGTTGAACACGACTGTTGCGTTGCTGCGCAGCGGTTTATCGGCGTACCGGTTCAGGAATTTTTTCAGGTCGCCGAAATCGGCTTTGTACCATTCGAATATCTTGCTGATCTGCGCCTTCGACGCTGAAATCGTATTGTATGCCTTGTTGTTGATGAACGCGCGGGTGCGTGTTTCAAGCGTGGAATCGAGATTTTCGGCGGTGTAGGCGCGGTTCCAGAGCGGCGGGCAACTTTTGGCTGCACAGTTGATGGCGAAGTGGATGCGCGCGTCTTTGAACTGCGGCCGGAGGATGTCGTTTTCGATGTTGTTCAGGCTGAATTTTTTGCCGCCGAGTTTGATGCGCCGCACATCCCAGGTTTTGCCGCCGTCGAAGTTGAGGATACTTTTGGCGGGATAATTATCTACGATCAGTTTGATGGTGTAGGCGTTGTAGGCGTTGATCCAGTAGGCCATCTTTTCTTCCCGGGTCCATGCTTCCTGCACCGGATTGTCTGTCAGCAACTGGCAATAGGCATACAAGGCATCCTTGTCCGCCTTGAAACCTTTGTAGTCAACCTTGCCCTCGTCGCTCACATATTTGCGCAGCAGGGAATCCAGCCCGGCATGGCTTACGGCGGCGGCGCTGTTCGGGGCGGGATCGGCGGACTGTGCACTCAGGCCGGCGCCGGTCAGCAATAAAAGAATGACGGAAAAGAGGACGTTTTTATACATGGTTTCTGATTTGTCGCCCGATGCGGACTTCTTTTAAACGATATACAGGCAAACGGTCACGATCTGTTTTTCGTTTATAACTTTTGCCCGATGACGGGAAAGTGTTTCCATGCGGACATTCCTCCAACCCTTTCCTTACTTTTGCCCCCGCAACCCCTGACCCTGCAACCTTTTTACCACCATGTCTGTAAAAGTCGCCAACCTCGTCAAGATTTACGAAACCCAGCGTGCGGTCGACGATGTGTCGTTTGAAGCCCACAAAGGAGAGGTACTCGGTTTTCTCGGCCCAAACGGCGCGGGAAAGACGACGACCATGAAGATCATCACCGGTTACCTGCCCCAAAGCGGCGGCACGGCGGAGGTTTGTGGGTTCGACGTCACCGACCGCCCCATGGAAGCCCGCGCACGGGTCGGCTACCTGCCCGAGCACAATCCGCTGTACCGCGACATGTATGTGCGCGAGTACCTGGCCTTTACTGCCGGCATCCACCGCGTACCCAACGCGCGCCGCCGTGTGGACGAAATGGTGGAACGCACCGGGCTCAGCAGCCACCGCCACAAGCAGATCGGCGAGTTGTCGAAGGGTTACCGCCAGCGTGTGGGCCTGGCGCAGGCCATGCTGCACGACCCGGAGGTGCTGATTCTGGACGAACCGACCTCCGGCCTCGACCCCAATCAGATTGTGGAGATCAGGCAGTTGATCAAGGACCTGGGTAAAGAAAAAACGGTCATCCTCAGCACCCATATCCTCGGCGAAGTGGAGGCCGTGTGCGACCGGGCGATTATCATTAACAAGGGAAAACTGGTGGCCAACGCATCCATTGCCGACCTGAAGCAGCAGTTTTCCGGCCAGAGCATCGTGACGGCGGAATTTGCCGAAAACGCCGACAAGGCCCTGATGCTGAAGATCAGCAACGTACAGACCGTTAAAAACCTCGGCAAAAACCGCTGGGAGCTGCGCGCTGCTGCCGAACACGATATTCGCGCTTCGGTTTTTGCCTTTGCCGTAGCGCAAAAACTGACCCTGCTGGAGTTGCGCAAAGAGACCTACAGCGTGGAAGAGGTATTCCAACAACTGACAAAGTAAGTGGTCTGATGAATATAGTTTGATGAAAAGACCCGACGCTGAGGTTTAAACCAAATTCACCTGACCACGTACGTATTTCCAACCTATGCTTTCGATATTCAAAAAAGAGATCAACACCTTTTTTTCCTCGCTCATCGGCTATATCGTCATCGGCGTTTTTCTGGTGCTGATGGGTCTGGTAATGTGGGTGTTTCCCGACTACAGCGTGCTCGACGGCAATTATGCCAACCTCGACACCCTGTTCGGTATCGCGCCGATGATCTTCATGTTCCTGATCCCGGCCGTGACCATGCGTACCTTTGCCGAGGAAAAGCAGGCAGGTACGATCGAATTGCTGGTGACACGACCGATCACCGACTGGCAGATTGTGGGCGGCAAGTTTCTGGCCTGTTTTGCGCTGGTGGCCTTCGCGCTGGTTCCTACCGTGTTGTACTATTTTACCGTATACCAGTTGGGTGCACCTCAGGGCAACCTGGATTCGGGCGGCATCATCGGCTCCTATATCGGCCTGTTGTTTCTGGCCGGCGCCTTTGTAGCCATCGGCGTATTCGCCAGTTCGCTGACCAACAACCAGATCATCGCATTCGTGCTGGCTACCTTCCTTTCTTTCTTTGTTTATCTCGCTTTCGATTATCTCAGTCGCCTGCCCGTGTTTTTCGGCAAAACCGACGACATCGTGCAATCGATCGGGATTGCCTACCATTACAACTCCGTCAGCCGGGGTGTGCTCGACAGCCGGGATGTGATCTATTTTCTTTCGGTAATTGCGCTGTTTCTCGCCGCGACGGTGCTGTCGCTGGGCCGCAGAAAATGGTAAGGTTTATTTCTTGCCGCTCAGGGCGTCGTCATTTTTTACCTCGCCCTGGTCGTCGATAATAGCGAGCACCACCCGGCGGTTCCATTTTCTGTTGTCGGGCAGGTCGTCGCCCTCATCCGTTTTGTTTTCTGCCACCGGGTCGGCCTCTCCGAATACCTTGATAAACATCCGGTCGGCGCGTATACCTTTATTAATGAGGTAGTTGCGTGCAGAACGGGCGCGGCTGGCCGCCAGTTGGATATTAGCCTGAGCGCTGCCCACGCCGTCGGTATGGCCCAGCAATTTCAGTTTCAGCGCCGTATTGTCTTTCAATTGCTGGCAGACGGAATTCAGTACTTCCTTCGATTCGGCGTTAAGGCTGTAGCGGCCGAAGTCGAAGTAGATATTCCGGACCGTCATGTCCTGTTTGGGGTCCTGAACAAAAATGACGCCGTTGCGGAAATAGGGGCAATTGGCGCCGCAGAGGACGCGCTGTTCTTCCAGATCGATCACTGCCGCATAGGGAAAGCCTTTTTCGACCATTTCTTTTTGAACCGCTTCGGCTTCGTCGCGCGTCGTATAGGAGCCGGCAAAGTAGCGGTACAATCCCATCTGGTCGTGGCTGGTGATGAAATTCCGGACCCCCTTTTCATGGAAAAAAGTATCGGGCATGGCCTCGGCATAAGCCGCGATCTGCACGCGAAAATCCTGGGCGGCACTTTCGGTCAATTGCAGGAAACAAAAACCTGCGACTAGGAGGGTAGTGATACGAATCATGGTGGGGGAGTAAATTTTGTTAAAAAAGTAATGCAAAAATAGTACTCCCGGCCCAATATCCGCTCAGGAAGTGATTTAATGGTTCGTTAAGGCGCCGGCTGAAGCCGGCGGTACCCCCAACATGCCCGTCCGGTCCGGCAAAGGGGTTTGACCTTTCTCGGGGTATGCGCCATATTAATACGATAATCTGCCATAAAAATTCCATTCCAAAAACAGCCAAGAAACTAACTTCGCCCCTGTCCTTGCCAAATTCAACCGGGTTGTTGTTTTCGTTTTCCGAAAAAAATTTTGTTATTGGCCGTGTTTAGGCGCGGCAGTGACAGCTCCGCATTTCGCCCGTTTACAATGTAATACTGACACACAGCATGAAAAATCGCCTCCTCTTCATCGCCCTCCTGCTTGGATTGATCGCCCTCTGGTATTTTGCCGGTCGTCGCGACGACCGCTACTCCAAGTCCCCTGAACGACCCAACGATCCCTGGGTGTTTCGATCCGTACTCGACAAACAGGCAAGGATGATCACCTTTGCACTCGACGATCACCTCTGGGTGGCTTATTCAACCGACTCCTGTTCCCTGTATAAAGCCTGGTCGGATGGTGTGGATTTCACCGGAGCAGTGTACAACATGCGCCACGGACCGCAACCCATGAGTCTCGGCGCTTCATGGTTCGAGAACAAACACCGCCAGCCCTGGCTTGTCACCCTGAACGGCAAAACCGAGGCGCCCCGCACCGACTATAAAGGCCATCGCTATACCGCAGACGGCCACGCCGAGATCATGTACGATCTGGTACTTGGTGACGGAAAACGCATCCGCATCAACGAACGCCCCGAATACATCGAGCGCGACAGGCAACGCGGCTTCGAGCGCACATTTGAGGTGGAAAGCGCCCCTGACGGCGCAACGGTCAGCATGCGTGCCAACCTCGCCTCCATCGCCGACCCGGTCAATATCGTGACCAATGGCGTCTGGAAGCAGTCTGGCATTACGCCACAATCCACTGAAAACGGTATTCAGGCCGTTGAAACGGATGGCGAACTGACCCTGAACACCGGTAAGCCTACCCGTTTTGCCGCCATGTTTGTCAGTATGCCGCTCATCCCGAATCCTTTTGATGCCGAGCGGCTCACCGAAGAAACGGAGGCTGCCTCCGTCAGCCCCGGCGAACGCCTCATGGCCAAAAGCGACTGCCGTACCTGCCACAACCCGCAGGTGCAAACCGTCGGCCCCGCTTATGTCCAGATTGCCGAGCGGTACAAAAACACGCCGGAAAATGTAGATATGCTGGTGGAGAAGGTGCGGAAAGGCGGCTCCGGTGTGTGGGGTGCAGCGGCGATGAGCGCACACCCCGACCTGCAACCCGACGACGCCAAAGCCATCGTCAACTATGTTTTGGCGTTCGATGAAGGGGAGGACGACGGAGAAGGCGGCAGCAGCCAAACATCCGACCTGACCGCCATTCCGGAATCCAAATGGCTGAAGGCGGCGGGTAACCTGGAGAACGGCGACATGGTCCCGGGGCTGCTGGTCAAGGTGTTTCAGTTGAAAACCTCCCCCCAGAGCCTCGGCCAGATTAATTTCAATGCCAAGCCCGACGATATCGCCGTAGCCGGCCTGGTCGACGCGGGCCCGACAGAATTTGCTCCCCTCAAAAACGATTTTGCACTGCTCGCAACCGGCTACCTTTTCCTCGAAAAAGACGACAATATCCTGTTGCAACTCAGTTCCGACGACGGCTCACGGCTTTACCTCGACGGCCAGCGACTCATCGACCACGACGGTCCGCACGGCATGGAGCCGAAAGAAGCCGAAGTCGCGCTGCGCGAAGGGTACCATGACCTGCGCATCGAATATTTTCAGGGCAGCGGCGGTCGCGGCATCCAACTCAAATGGGCGCGTTCGGGCGACCCGAAAATGAAGATCATACCGGAAGGAAACTTCTCCCACAAGCGTTCGGACAACGACGAAGACCTGCGCAAAATGACGGGCGAGCAGATCGGTATCCCCGGCGACGGCATCCCGCTTTCGGAGGTGCATCCTTCCTACGATCTTTCCCAGGCTCGTCCCGACGAGTTCCTGCCCAAGGTGGCCGGCATGGATTTTCTGCCCGACGGCCGCATGCTGGTATCAACCTGGGATGCCATGGGCGCCGTTTATCTGCTTGAAAACGTGGAATCGGGCGACCCGAAAAAGATCAAAATGAAGATGATCGCCAGGGGGCTCGCAGAGCCGCTGGGCCTGAAAGTGGTGGGTAAAGACATCTTTGTGCTGCAAAAACAGGAGCTGACCAAACTGGTCGATACGGATGGCGACGACATCATCGACGAGTATCAGTGTTTTGCCAAAGGCTGGAAAGCATCGGCAAATTTCCACGAGTTCGCTTTTGGCCTGGCGCATAAAGGCGACTACCTCTACGCTGCTCTGGCCACCGCCATCATGCCCGGCGGCGCCAGCGCCCGGCCCCAGATCGTCGATCGCGGCAAGGTAGTGCAGATCAGCCTGAAAGACGGCAGCATCGATTTTGTCGCGCGCGGCCTGCGCACGCCCGACGGCGTGGGCATCGGCACCGACGGCGAACTTTTCATCGCCGATAACCAGGGCGACTGGCTGCCGTCGTCCAAAATACTGCACGTAAAACCCGGCGCGTTCTTCGGCTCCTATTCCGTCGACAGCATTGCCGTCGCACAAATGCCGGTGCAACCCCCGGTCGTATGGCTGCCGCAAGATGATATCGGCAACTCGCCCACCCAGCCGTCGGTGCTGAAAGACGGCCCCTACAACAACCAGCTTGTTTTTGGCGATGTGTGCTACGGGGGGCTTCAGCGTACCTTTATGGAAAAGGTGAACGGCAATTACCAGGGCTGTGTGTTCAAGTTCACCCAGGGGCTGGAAGGCGGTACCCACCGCCTGGCCTGGGGGCCCGACGGCGCCCTGTATGTAGGCATGATCGGAAACCCCGGCAACTGGGGGCAGGTCGGTAAATTCTGGTACGGCCTGCAGCGCCTGAAATACAATGGCCGCTCGACCTTCGAGATGCTTGCCGTAAGGGCCAAAACCAACGGCATGGAGATAGAATTCACCGAACCGTTGCGCGACGGCGACGGCTGGGACCCCAAACAATTCCTGGTGAAGCAATGGTGGTACAAGCCGACCATTAATTACGGCGGCCCGAAGATGGATGAGGAAGAACTCGTGGTAAAATCGGCATCTGTCTCCGCCGATCGCAAAAAAGTATTTCTGGAACTGTCCGGCATGAAACCGGAACATGTCGTGTACATCCGCCTGCGCAACCTGCCCCTCAGCGATCTCGGCCATGAGTTGTGGACAACGGAGACCTGGTACACCCTGAATGCCATTCCCGGCGATGCCATGGGTACGGTGACGGCCCGCCCGCCCTTTACCCCGCCCTCGGATAATTCGTTGACGGACAAGGAAAAAGCGGCCGGTTGGCAACTGCTGTTCAACGGCAACACGCTCGATGGTTGGCACACCTACGGCAAAAATACCGTGGGTGGCGCCTGGTTTGTGGAAGACCATGCGATCCACCTCGACAAAAAAGCGCGCGGCACCGGCGATGCCGGCGATATTGTGACTGCCGAAGAATACCAGGATTTTGAACTGGAACTCGACTGGAAAATCAGCGCCTGCGGCAATTCGGGAATCATCTACAACATTGTGGAAGACCCCGACAAGTATAATTTCGTGTGGCAAACCGGCCCTGAAATGCAGGTGCTCGACAACTCCTGCCACCCTGACAGCAAATTTCCCAAACACCGGGCCGGCGACCTGTACGACCTGATCGAGTGTAAATACGTGACGGTAAAACCTGCCGGCGAATGGAACCACGTGCGCATCATCAGCAAGGGCGGAAAAGTGGAGCACTGGCTCAACAACCGCAAACTCGTGGAGTACGACATGAATGCGCCGGAATGGGCCAAACTGATTGCCGGCAGCAAATTCAAGGACATGCCCGGCTTCGGAAAATCGAAAAAGGGAAAGATCGCGCTGCAGGATCACGGCGATCCGGTGTGGTTTAAGAATCTAAAAATCAGGAAGTTGTAGCCATGCAACAAGTATTTGCCTTCTTCCTTGTCTTCCTTGGCGGCGGACTCGGGAGTGTCAGCCGCTTCGGCATTGTGCTGGCCCTGCGCAGCGCGCAGGGCAGCAAATTTCCCGTGGCCACCCTGTTGGCCAACGGTATCGCCTGTTTTGTGCTGGGCGTGGTTATGGCCCTGCATTTAAGCGGGCAGATGACCGACCATCGGCGACTGTTGCTGGGCACCGGCTTTTGCGGCGGACTGAGCACCTTTTCGACGTTTATCGCCGAAAACTGGGGATTGTATGAAAGCGGCCACACCGGACTGGTGCTCACCAACACAATTGCCAGTTTGGCGTTGTGTATGCTGTGCCTGATTTTGGGATTTAAACTAACCCTCTGAATGATACCCGATACCATTATACGTCCGCACGCCGAATTGGCATATGCGCACGAACTGGAAGCGCTGGCTGCACACGACGACCGGCCACGCCCGGCCAACTGGCGCCTTTCACCCTGGGCGGTCGTCACCTACCTGCTCGGTGGGAAAGTGGGAAAAACAGACATCGAGCCTAAATATTACGGCCAGCGCAGGCTCATCGAAATCGCCGTGGCTACGCTGGCGACCGACCGGGCACTGCTGTTGCTCGGCATACCCGGCACGGCAAAAACCTGGGTCAGCGAACACCTCGCGGCCGCCATCAGCGGCGACAGTACGCTGATGGTGCAGGGTACGGCAGGCACCAACGAGGAAAGCCTGCGCTATGGCTGGAACTATGCCCGCCTGCTTGCCGAAGGTCCTTCCGACAAGGCGCTCGTGCCCAGCCCCGTCATGGAAGGTATGCGCCAGGGCAAACTCGTGCGGGTGGAAGAGCTCACGCGCCTGCCCGCCGATGTGCAGGATACGCTCATCACCCTCCTGTCGGAAAAAACGCTCCCCGTGCCCGAACTCAACACCGAAGTCCAGGCACGCCGGGGATTCAACCTCATCGCCACCTCCAACGACCGCGATAAAGGGGTCAACGAACTCTCCGCTGCCCTGCGCCGCCGGTTCAACACGGTTGTGCTGCCGTTACCCGCCACACTGGAAGAGGAGGTTACTATTGTGCAAAACCGCGTTGCCGCATTGGGGAAATCGCTCGAACTACCGCCTGAAGCGGCGCCGCTGCGCGAAATACAGCGCCTGGTGGCTATTTTTCGCGAACTGCGCAACGGCAAAACCGAAGACGGCCGGGAAAAACTAAAAAGCCCGACGGCCACGCTCAGCACCGCCGAGTTGATTTCGGTCGTCCACCAGGGTCAATCGCTGGCCGTACATTTCGGCGACGGCGAACTGCGCGCGCATGACCTGGCGGCGGGCATCACCGGCGCCGTCGTCAAGGACACCGGTACCGACACCATCGTATGGCAGGAATACCTCGAAACGGTGATAAAAAAACGGGAGGGCTGGCAGGATCTGTACCGGGCGTGCAAGGAATTGGAGTGATGATGAAATGACGACGAATGACGGTTTTTTCCAATATTCCCTACCTTTCGCTCCCATAAAAAAATCTACTTGCCGCCATGCTCAAGAATTGGTTTGTCGTTTTTTTGATCTCCGGTTGCTTTCTAAACGCCCATGCCGCTTTTGTTTCCGGTGTTTTTAAAAATGCTGCCCCCGGGAGCGTAGTTCAGATTTATGTACCCCATTATTATGTCGATGGGCGTGCAGATACCTATTGGGCCGAACTGGATGATCAACTGCGGTTTTCCATTGAAGCGATAATCCCCGAACCGCAATTGGCCTTCCTGATCTGCAATGAGGAGCGGCTGCCGGTTTTTCTGGAGCCGGTCGATACCCTGTATGTCAAAACGGATATATTCCAGTTCCCCATGGCCGTCGCCTTCACCGGCAGGGGAGGGGCCAACAACCGCCTGCTGCTCCAGTATTTTCAGGAAAACCCGCCCGACTTTAATGAAATGAACAACATCCGGTTCAAGATCGGCCAATGGTGGGCCGTCGTGGAGCAATTGATGAACGACCGGATGGAATCGCTGGGTCCGACAGAATTCAGGGATTATATGGACCGGCGCAAAACGGCCGCCTCCATGCTGCTCGACGATTTTTCCGGCAGGGCTCCGGCGGCACTTACCCCCGCTTTTTACGACTGGATGGCTGCAGAGATCGTTTACTACTGGGCCTATCACCTGCTGTTCTACGGCCAGGTGTATGGCAACCGCCACCAGGTGCAGCCCGAATTTTTCGATTTTCTCTCCGATGCGGCGCTCATCAACGAATCGGTCGGCAACGACTGGTACCGCCTGTTCCTTCAGGCGCTGTTGGCCAGACAGCAGGCTGCTGCCGGTTCAACGGACAATTTTTATGTCGGACAATACAACATGGCCGGGACCATGCTGAGCGGTAAATCGATGGCCTTTTTTCGCTCCGAAATGATCCGCCTGGCCTTTTCAGGCGACCGTTATCGCGAAATATTGCCCTATTACACCGATTTTCTGAAAACCAACGAATACACTGCCTACGATGCGAAGGTGACGGATCTGTACGAAAAAATCGCACGGGTATCGCCGGGTATTGCAGCGCCGGTTTTCACAGGCGAAGATGCCGAGGGCAGGGTACTGTCGCTGTCGCAGTTCCGCGGCAAGGTAGTTTACCTGAATTTTTGGGCAAGCTGGTGCAGCGCATGTCTCCAGAAGATGGATATGTTCAACGATTTTGCAGCAGAACTGAACCGTAGCGGTATCGAGATCGTCAATATTTCGATTGATGACAATCCGGCGGCCTGGCAACGGGCGCTTGCAGAACGGAACTTCAAGGGGCACAACCTGCTGGCATCTTCGGGTCGTGAACGCAACATCGCCCAGAGTTACGGCGTTGAAGCCGTTCCACAGTATTTTATCGTTGGCAAAGACGGCACTTTCGCCGTGAAAGCCACGTCTAACCAACCCGGCGATATCAATACGCAGTTGCTGAACCTCTCACGACAGCATTGAAACCGATGAATAAACTCTTGGCCATTCTTTTGCTCGGTATTGCCGGCGCCGCCTCCGCACAGCCCGACAGCTCGGGTGTCTGGACGCTTGTCGAACAGATGCCGCTTTTCCCCGGTTGTGAACACTTCCTTTCAACCGATCCGGCCAAATATACGTGCAGTGAAAAGGCCCTTGCCGCCTTTATCAGCGCCAACCTGCAATACCCCGATTCCGCGATCCGCAAAAATATCGAAGGACTTGTCGTCGTCAGTTTTGTCGTCGATGAAAAAGGTAATGTCGGCGATGTGCACTTGCTTCGCGATATTGGCGGTGGCTGCGGCGACGCGGCAATAGCCGTTGTGCAGGCCATGCCGGTCTGGGAACCGGCCGTTCATGAAGGCCGGAAGGTAGCGGTGCGACTGAATCTTCCCGTAGAATTTGGATTCAAACGGCAGGTAACCGATGAAGCCGGCCAGTTCTCCATCCATTGGGGAAAACTGCATCTGGATGAAATTACACCGGCCGAAATAAGGCAAAACCTCGATGAGCCCATCCTTGTCCGCGATGCATTCGGCAACGTTTCAACAATACGCGAACTGGGCTTTTTGTTTGAAAAGGGCAAAAAAAGCGCTTCGGCTGAGGTGCAGGGCAACGAACCGGACAAGAAAATGAGAAAAATAGCCGAGCAGGCGGTGTCGGGCGGTACCTTTACCCTCAACGCCGTAATCCAGTATGGCAACAGCACCTTGCTGGTAAGCCGGACGTTCCAGGTAAAATGACGCACGATAAAGGCATATACGCCGGGCTGCTCGCGGCCAAAAAGCATGGCGAGAAAAAACTGGTCGTCCTGTTTGACCCCGACAAGTTGCGCCTGAAAAAAATGGAGCAGACGCTCGATCTCGCCGTCGAATGCGGCGTCGATTACTTTTTCATCGGCGGAAGCCTGGTAGTCAACAACATGCTCGACGGTTTGCTGGCGCAGATACGCCAGCGCTGTCCTGTTCCGCTGATCCTGTTTCCGGGCAATTCCTTTCAACTCAGTTACCGCGCCGACGGCATTCTGTTTCTCTCGCTCATCAGCGGTCGGAATCCGGAACTGCTTATCGGTCAGCATGTTATATCGGCGCCTTTCCTGAAAATGTCGCCGCTGGAGATTATCAGCACCGGCTATATGCTCGTCGACGGCGGTGTACAAACAGCCGTACAATACATGTCGAATACGTACCCTATTCCTGCCCACAAAGACGATATCGCCGTGTGTACGGCCCTTGCCGGCGAACTGCTGGGCCTCCGGATGTTGTACCTGGACGCGGGGTCGGGAGCCAAAACCCCCGTGTCGGAAAGCATGATCGAGGCGGTCAGCGGCGCCGTCAGTATTCCACTCATTGTGGGCGGCGGTATCCGGACGCCGGAAAAGGTAGCGGCCAACCTCCGGGCCGGCGCCGATCTGATCGTGGTTGGCAACGCCATAGAGCAGGACCCCGTGCTGATCCGGGAAATGGCGGCAGCAGTCAAAGATTTTCAACCTGTGTTGGGGAACGATAGCGGCACTGTAAACGGTTAAGCAGTTTTTCCAGTAAATAAGTACTGTGACAAGATTATTCAAACCATTTATGACCAGCCCTTTTGCCGCTACTCAGCGTTGCTCACTCCTAAAAGACCCCGGGTATTCGCGTCGTTCGCGCCTTGACCAGCAACAAAATGACTTGGTCAAAATGATTCAATAATCTTGTCACAGTACTTAATTCGAATGTCCATTACACAAATGCAAACCGGAACCGTCATTAAGTCAACCGGCAGTTGGTACAACGTCCGCCTCGATGCTTCTCAGGAAGTATTGCAGTGCCGGATCGTGGGAAAGTTTCGCCTCGACGATGCGCCGCTGACCAATCCGGTGGCCGTGGGCGACCGCGTAGAGATAGAGCCGGAATCTGCCGACAAGGGGATGATCAAAAAGATACTGCCGCGCAGTAACTACGTGGTGCGGCAGTCGCCGCGCCGCAAACACGACCTGCACCTACTTGCCGCAAACATAGATCAGGCCGTGTTGATCACGACCATTGTGCAGCCCGACCTGAAGCCGGGCTTTATCGACCGTTTTCTCGTGATGACGGAGCGCGATGAAATCCCCGTCACCATCATATTCAACAAATCCGACCTGTACGACGAGGCGGACATGGAACGCTTCGAGGAGATGAAAGCTATTTACGGCGGTATCGGTTATGGCATACTGCTTACCTCTGTGCCGGACAAGACCGGGCTGGAAGCGCTTAAAAGCATCCTGAAGGACAAAACCACGCTGATGAGCGGCCAGTCGGGCGTGGGCAAAAGCACCCTGGTGAATGCCATACAACCGCAGCTGGAATTGCGCACCGGCGAGATCAGCGATTACTCCGGCAAAGGACAGCACACCACGACCTTCGCTGAAATGTTCGAACTGGATTTTGGTGGCCGGCTCATCGATACACCGGGCATTAAAACGCTGGCATTCAACGATAAAGACAAGGCCAATATCGCCCACAGTTTCCGCGAATTTTTTGCGTTGTCCGAACACTGCAAGTTTGGCGGCGCCTGCCTCCACCGGGATGAACCGGGTTGTGCCGTTCACGAGGCGCTGCGCCGGGGCGAAGTGAGCGAGCTCCGGTTTTCCAATTACCTCGCTTTGCTTGGCGAAGTGGAAGATCAGAACTACTGGGAACGGAGAAGAGACTTTTGATCGGTTACTTGCCGTTAAAGCCCGGACTTTGCAATTAAATTATACAACATACGTGGTAAGGAACCGTTATTTTGCCAACTTTGCCCTTCTTTTCCTAATCGTACGAAAAGAGGGGCTGTTTTTTTTGTATCTTTTTCCGTGAACAAAATCCGATTACATAGTCAATGAAAAAACTGCTTCTGCTTTTGCCTTTGGTTCTAGTCCTTAGCCTTGCCACTGCCCAACGTAACTCTTATTTTGAGGCCGGTTTTTTATTCGGGCTCACCAACTATTCCGGCGACGTTTCTGATGCGGCGATCGAAATCTCCGAAACCCAGCCCGGTTACGGGGTGTACTTCCGGTACCATTTTTCCCGGTATATTTCTGCCAAAGCCCACATTTACTCGGGGTCTATCGCCGGCGACGACGCCAATTCCCGGTCATTGAAAGAAAGAAGTTTCCGGTTCTCTACGTCCATTCTCGAGTTCGGCACCGTAGTGGAATGGAAGGTGCTGGGAAGGGAACGCTACTCCAACACCGGTATCCACAATTTCTTTGTCACGCCTTATGTTTTTGCCGGCCTCGGCTTGTCAGTTACCGATCCGAAAGCGGAGTATTACGGGACTATAGCAAACAGGGAAAAATACCTGAAGACGGACCTGCCTGAGGACGGGCTGAACCATAATTTCCTTCTCGTGCCCATGGGCGTCGGCCTGCGCGCCGATATTCTGGATCGCCTGGTTCTCGGTTTGGAAGGCGGCTGGAGGCCGGTTTTTTCCGACGACCTCGACGGTATCCGGACCAACGGCAACCCCGGAAAGGGCGACTGGTATTATTTTGCCGGCATCACGGTATCTTTTATTCTCAGTGACCCCAAGCGGAAACATTAGGAAGGCGTCAGGCATGTGCCACCACTAATATTACGGGCCAATGCCTTTCCCGGCCTTTCGACTTTCGGCTGTTTTATACCTTTGACCGGCCAATGTCGAAAGGCCTTTGTTTTTGAGTATGCAAAACGGATTGTTGCTAACTTTTATAGGGGTGTACCTGCTCGGTACGCTGGCAGTAGGTTGGTGGGCGTCGCGTCGCGTAAAAACGACGGCCGATTTTGTGGTTGCCGGCAAAAGACTACCCCTGTTCATGGCCTCCTGTGCCTTGTTCGCCACCTGGTTCGGCTCTGAAACGATCATGGGCGCCTCAGCAGAATTCGCGCAGCACGGTTTGCTGGGCATAATTGAAGACCCCTTTGGCGCTTCGCTTTGTCTCCTGCTGGCCGGCTTACTGGTGGCTCGCCCGCTGTACAGCCTTAATCTGCTCACTTTCAGCGATTTTTTCCGGCTTCGTTTCAATAAGGCTGCCGAGATCACATCAGCTGTATTTATGGTACCGTCCTACTTCAGTTGGATTGCGGCCCAGTTGGTTGCCCTGTCGATCATCCTGCAGTCGATCAGTGGACTGGACCGCAGTCTCGGGGTGCTGATCTGTACAACGATGGTGCTGGTGTACACTTACATTGGCGGTATGTGGTCGGTCACGATCACTGATTTTGTACAAACGATCGCCATCATAATCGGACTGGTGGCACTGGCGGTGGATATGGTTTGGCAGGTTGGCGGTTTTGAGCCTATGGCTGCTGCTGCCCCGGAGGGCTTTTTCCAGTTCTTTCCGGATGCGAAGGGGCCGGATATGATCGGGTGGGTCGCCGCCTGGATGACAATTGGCCTGGGTAGCATACCGCAACAGGATGTTTTTCAGCGGGTTATGGCGGCCGAAAGCGAACGCACCTCCGTTCGTGCCTGCTATACATCGTCGTTGATGTACCTGTCGATCGCATTTTTGCCGCTCCTTATCTGTTACTGCGGCCGGATGTTGTACCCGGAATTGCTGGAAAAGGATCCTCAGATGATGATACCGGCCATGGTGATGCAACACAGCGGTCTGGGCATGCAGATACTGTTTTTCGGGGCCTTGCTTTCCGCAATCCTCAGTACTTGCAGCGGCGCCATGCTAGCTCCTGCTACGGTAATGGGGGAGAACCTCGTCAAGCCGCTCTTTAAATCGGTCAGCGATGAACAGTTGCTGCGTATTATGCGTTTGTCGGTAGTGTTCGTTGCGGTTATTACCGGCGGCATGGCACTGATGCGCAATAATATATACGAACTTGTCGGAGAATCGTCGGCATTGAGCCTGGTATCGCTGTTTACGCCGCTTATAGCGGGGTTGTATTGGCGCCGGGCCTCCGCTATGGGCGCTATTGTGTCCATGATCGCCGGGATGCTTATATGGCTCGCCGCATTGTTCCTGCTGCCGGAAGAGCCGGCAGGTGATGCGTCGATCTGGTTGCATATACCCCCGATGCTGTACGGTTTTGCAGCAGGCATACTCGGCATGATCGCAGGAAGTCTGCTGTATCCCGAGCGCCAGGTCGACCCCATTCACTCATCCCCTTTATCCTGAATTTCAATGATGGACAAACGTCAGTCGCTTACCCTGCTGCTCGAAATAACGTGGTGGATTGCCACGGCACTTATCGTGCTTGCCACCCAATACCCGATCCACAAAGCCATGCACGTTTGGCCGTTCGAGGGCTGGAATATTCTCTTTGTAGTGGTGGTCGTCACCCTGGGGCGGTACATTTTCCTGACCAAACACACTTATCTGGCACAGCGGCAGGTATTGAAGGTTGCATTGCTCCTGTTGATGTTTCCGCTCACCTTCGTGCTCATCAACGGCCTGAATGAATTTCTGAGCTTTATCGAAGAGCAAACCTGGGAACCGCTGACCGGTCACCTGCCGGCCGCCGACAAAAAGGCAATCGAAGACTATATCTGGAGCGAAATGCTCTTTTTCGGGGCTGGGAGCATCATCACGGCGCCGGTTTTCGCCGGTCGTATGATGTTGTCCATCTGGCGAACGCACAACCGCGGCACGGTATAACCGGCAGGAATTTATTTTGCTCCGCACTTTTCAGGCGGCTAACCCCGTTTTGATCGGTAAATAGCCAATTGTCATGCCCGCAAAATCCATCAGCGCGCAAATTGTTTCCCTGGCCCTCGGCGCTGCGGGCCTTGCCGCACTCGTATTTTTTACCTTCCTGATGGGGCACATCGTTTGGCCCTACACATCCGGTCGACTCGATATCGACTTCCTGCTTTCCAAGCAGCATATCATCCACCTCCAACATTACCGCGTATCGTATTACCTGCATATTTTTCCGGCACTGTTGGTGCTGGCGGGCGGGATGACGCAGTTTTCGGGTATGGTTTTGAAAAAAATACCTTTTGTGCACCGCTGGGTAGGCCGCGTATACGCTTTCAGTATCCTGGGAGTATGCGGCCCTGCGGCGCTTGTTATGGCTTTTTACGCCAATGGCGGGGTGTTCAACAAAATATCGTTCATTCTTTTGAGCCTGTTGTGGTGGTGGGCAACCTGGAAAGCCTGGCGGGCCATCCGTACAGGGCAGGTGAAGGAACACGGCGCCTGGATGATCCGCAGTTATGCCCTTACACTGTCGGCTATTTCACTGCGTGTCATGCAGTTCGGTCTCGCGATGTACACCGATATTTCACCGGAAACGGCGTATCAGGTGGTTGCATGGCCCAGTTGGGTGCTGAATTTGCTGCTGGCCGAATGGATATTGCGGCAGACGAACTGGTTCGGGCATGTGTACGGACGGGAGAAAACTTCCGGATAGGTAGTCAGACAATGAGCATGTTTCATAAGGCGTTTTGCGCTTTGTCGATCCCAAAATAGTTTGGATAACATAATATCAAGTGGTGGCACATGGGTAATACCACAGATTTCCAGGTCCGTTCTGCCTAACCCCCTAACTCCGGTGACAGTCTTCCAACGTCGCTAGCACCTGCAATAAAAACAAAAAACCCCTCCCGGCAATGTGCCGGGAGAGGTCTGTCTGTCCTTTATAGTTTCGTATTTGGTTATTTCATTTTTGCGAGATCAGCGGAAGCGTCCTGCTGCGGGATCGTGCGGCTTGCCCATTCGATCTGGTCGGGGTTGCCCGGCATGATGAGTTCGAGCGTCTGCATTTCGAGGAGCGTAAGACCGGTGACCTGGTTGCCCTGAGCGCCGAATTCGCGGTAGTCATTTGCCCAGTTTACTTTGAATTCTTTTACGTCGGCATTCAGATTCTCGTCGATCGTAGCGGAAGTCAGTGTGTTCGGATTTACACCTGCGATGAAGTGCGAGCCGATGTAGTTGCCTTTTTTGTCGAAAACAGAGATGCTGTAGGTTTTCGTGCCGCGGCTGAAACCACGAGCGATATTGTAGAGAACTGCGATGTTCGTTTCCGTTTCAAACTTGGCAACCGGTTCCGGATATACCGGCATGCTGCTGAACTGGGCGCTGCGCTCGAGTTCCGGAAGGAACTGGTAGAATTCCCAGCCGAGGCGCTTTGCTTTGGCAGCGGTGCGGTTTTCGAGTTGACCTTGCAGTTCCTGTGCATTGAAGTTGTACGGAAGCGTAGCAGAAGGAAACTGTGCCAGAAAATCCTGGAACGTTGCTTCGTCTTGTGCATTCGCGTTGAAAGCGAAGAGGCTGGCGAGAACGATCAGGATGGTCGGAAGTGCAGTGGTCTTTTTCATGTTACTTCGGTTTTGGTTGTTGAGATGTTGGTGATGGATTCAGATTAAACGGCGCTTTTTGTTATTAATCGGCGGCGTTGATAGGGTATAGGCAAATCGGATGCCAAAAAATTTCGGGCCCTTCGATTTTTTGGAAATTTTTTCTCAAAAAGGCCGCATTTAGACTTTAAGGGGTATAAAAGTCACGTATTATACGTAGAAAACGAGCCAGGGTTTCAAAGAACTTTAACACTTGAAAAATGGTTTTTTGGGGTCAGGGTTATTTGCTGGTGCCAGTTTCAGGCGCCGTATCCTCCTCTATTAGCGGCGGCACGGGGTCCTCGTCTTCCACTTCCGGTGCTATACGCAGGTCGATTGCGGATTTTTCGAGCAGGGTGTAATCCTTTATCGAATTGTCTTCAAAGCCTGCTTCCGTATAATCCTTCTCCCAGTTGATCTGCCATGATTCCGTAGAGGCCGTCAGATCGGTATCTATCGTGGTAGTCGCCATTTTGGTGCTGTATACGTATGCCACGTTATTGGTGGCGATGTGTTTGCCCGATTTGTCGAAGAGGGCTACCGAGTAATCGCCGAAGTTGCGCGAATACCCCCGGCCCGACATATACAATACTGCAATAAACTCGTCGCTTGTAAATTGTGCCACCGGGATGGCAAACAACGGCATCCTGCTGAACCGGCTGGCATTTTTGAGTGCGGGCAGGAATTCGTAGTATTTCCACTCCAGTCGTTTAGCCGTTTGCTGCGGCTTGTACGTGTCTTCATCCGACGTCTGCCGGGCGATCTCTTCTTCCACATGCGCCTGAAGCGTCTGTTTATCGATCGAGTACGGCAGGGCAGCCTTGGGGAATTGTTTCAGAAATTGCTTGAACGAGATTTCGCCGGAATCGGCGGGCAGGGTGCTGGTTTTGCGGGAGAAGCTGCTGAGAAAGAGTGCAGCGAGGGTCAAACCCGCAGCCAGGAGAAAGAGCGTTTTTTTCATGGTTGAGTCTTTTTGGAATTCCAACGGCAAAACTCGGCACTTTCGTTCCTTATAACTGTTAAAACCTTATAGTAATAATGTACTATTTTGACGGAATAATTGCCTGAAAACAAGAAGCCCGCCGTGCAATTGATTTTGCACGACGGGCTTTATACCTATTTATTGGTAGAATTGAATTTTACTTCTTCGCCTTCGATGCTTTGCCCGCAGCCTTTTTCGGCGCGCCTTCCGGCATCGCAGGCATTTTTCCGGCCACAGAATCCTGCACAAAGGTGCCCCAGGTAAGGTTGTTGCCGCCTTCCTTGTGTGCCAGGGCGCGTTCGATGGCCATATTGGCGGCGTTTTCCACCACCCATTCGAAGTTTTCCTCACCCACAGAGTTCAGATCGGCGTCGGGGGCGGGGTTGCAGAAATCGATGGCGTAGGGGATGCCGTCGCGAATGGCAAACTCCATGGTGTTAAAATCGTAACCCAGCGCGTGGTTGGTGCGCAGCACGAGGTCGTGCATCTGCTCACGCAGTGCTTTCGGCACCTTGTGGTCGGCCACATAACGGAGGTGGTGCGGGTTGCGGGGTTCGTAGTCCATGATCCGGACGTATTTGCCGCCGAGGCAGTAGCAGCGGAAATAGGCGTCGAAGTCGATGGCTTCCTGCAGCAGCATCACCAGGGTGTTTGTTTCGTTGTAGTCGCGGAAAAACTCGTCGAAGTTGTTGACTTTATACACGTTTTTCCAGCCGCCGCCCGAGTGCGGCTTCATGAAGAGCGGAAAACCGCCGAGGTAATCGATCATGCGTTCCCAGTCGAGGGGGTACTTCATGTTGCGAAAACTCTGGGCGCTGGTGTCCGGCGGCATTTGTTTGGAGGGCAGCAGGATGGTGCGCGGCACCGGTACGCCGATCTTGCTTACCAGGCAATTGTTGAAAAACTTCTCGTCGGCGCTCCACCAAAAGGGATTGTTGAGCACTGCCGTGCCGTTGAGGGCCGCGTTTTTCAGGTAAGCGCGATAAAACGGTACATCCTGACTGATCCGGTCGATCATCACTGCATAAGGGGTGGGCTCGCCTTGCATGAGCTCTTCCACGAGGGTGGGTTCGGCGTGTACGCCTTTAACGTTCTTGGCGTTGACGCGCGCTACGAAGGCCTCGGGAAACGAGGATTCCTTACCGTGTAAAATTCCGATTTTCTTCATTCCGTTCTGAATTGATAAAGTGTTGAGGGCGTGAATGTCGGGTAAATAATGGGCTGCGACAAAACTACTCAAAAGACGCTGGCTGCCAAATTTTACCCCAAAATTTACATCGCTTTGGTTGGTGTGTGTTGTGGAGGGTCAATAATCGATGACCGGAGCGATGATAGCGTCCTCTTTTACGCGGGCAACTACTTTCCGCAGCGTGTCGAGCGCTATTTCCTGGCCCTCATAACGCGCATACAGCGTGACCACGCAGGGACCGTGCTTTTTAAAGGTATGCTGCACGGAGCCGTCGACAAATTTCTTTCTTGGCGAACCGTCGCCCATATCGAGTTCGTACTCGGGCCCCTGGCTGTATTTGCTCATAAAAAACCGGAACGGCTTGCCTGCCTCTGGGTACTCGCTCGTGCGCAACAGTTCGCCGGGAATTTTCTGGATGGGCGCCGACGCCTCGGGGTTGTTGCCGTTCTCGGCATTGCCTACCTGCACGACGGCCCGGTCTTCCGGCCGGCTCACGGCATCTTTTCTCGAAAACTGCAGGGCCACCAGGCCCGCCACACCGAATAAGGCGACGATGATCAGCATGACCGTTTCCTTGTTGGCGAAAAGGCCCGTTTTTGCTCCGTTTGTCATATTGATTGGATTTGATTAAACCGCACAAAGGTAAAGCACAGCACTTGCACGCCCAACGCCCAAACGCCTACCTTTGCGGCTATGAGGTTTTTCCTGAACGACAGCCTGAATTTCATCGCAAAACTAACCCTGCGCCGCGCATGGAATTTTGCTAAAGTACTGTCTTCGTTTTACATAGCCAAATGGACGCGCTATCCCCTGCAGTGGGGCATGCCTGTCACCGTGAGCATCGAACCCACCACCGCCTGCAACCTGCGCTGCCCGGAATGTCCCAGCGGACTGCGGGCATTCAGCCGCGAAACAGGCAACCTGAAGGAAGACTTTTTTCGCCGCATGGTCGACGACATGCACCGCGACCTGTTTTACCTGATCTTCTACTTCCAGGGAGAACCATATATCAATCCCCGCTTTCTCGATATGGTGCAATACGCGCACCGGCGCAATATTTTTACCATAACCAGCACCAACGGTCATTTTCTGAATGACGAAAATGCACGCCGCACCGTCGAGTCGGGCCTCGACCGGCTCATTATTTCCATCGACGGCACGACGCAGGATACCTATGCGCAATACCGGGTGGGCGGCACCCTCGACAACGTACTCGAAGGCGCCCGCAACGTGATCCGCTGGAAACGCCGGCTGCGGTCGCGCCGCCCGCATGTAGTGTTTCAGTTTCTCGTTGTGCAACCCAATCAGCACCAGATACCCGAAATTTACAAACTGGCCCGGGAAATAGGGGCCGACGAGGTGAAACTGAAAACGGCCCAGGTGTACGATTACCAAAACGGCAACCCCCTGATCCCGACCATCGACCGTTTTGCGCGCTACCGGCGCTCGGCAGACGGTACCTGGCACGTAAAACACGCCCTGGCCAACCACTGCTGGAAACTCTGGCACTCCTGCGTGATCACCTGGGATGGACTTGTCGTACCCTGCTGTTTCGACAAGGACGCGCAGCATCGCCTCGGCGATCTGAAAAAAACGACCTTCCGCGAACTGTGGCATGCGCCCGATTATACTGCATTCCGGCAGGCTATGCTGCGCGGCAGAGACCAGATCGATATTTGTCAGAACTGTACGGAAGGTTGCAGTGTCTGGGCATAAACTAGTGCGTATGGGGTTTCGCGGCAGGATTGAACTATTCGAAAATGAAGGTACATATGACAATACAAGAAGCGCAAAAGACGGTCGACAAGTGGATCAACACAATTGGCATCCGCTATTACAACGAATTGACGAATACCGCCATCCTGATGGAAGAGGTAGGTGAAGTAGCGCGGCTAATGGCGCGACTTTACGGCGAACAATCGTTCAAAACGCCCGAACAGGCTGCCTCGGCGCGTGCAGACCTGGCCGACGAGATGGCCGATGTGATGTTCGTATTGATCTGTCTGGCCAACCAGACCGGGGTGAACCTGACCGACGCCTTGCGCGACAACCTCGAGAAAAAAACCAGGCGCGATGCCGCTCGTCACGCCGCCAATAAAAAATTGACATGACGACTGCCGTGTCTGTTTTTCTGCAGAAAAAAGCCCTGTTCCGGCCCGTGCAACTGGCGGCAGACTATCCGTTCCAGTTTGACGTGCCGTTCACGGAACATTACTTTGCCACACCCGACGGCGAACGCCTGAATGCCTTGTTGTTTCCGGCCGATATGCCGGCCAGAAAGGGTGTGGTGCTGTATTTCCACGGCAACCGCGACAATCTGCAGCGCTGGGGCGCCATGCATCGCGATTTTACCGTGCGGGGCTATGATTTTTTTGCTCCCGATTACCGGGGCTACGGCAAAAGCACAGGCGAGCCCGACGAAAAACATTATTTTGAAGATGCCCTTCTGGTGTATAGGTGGTTGTGCAAGCGGTATGCGCCGGAGGAGATGGTCCTGTACGGCCGATCGCTGGGGACAGGCATGGCCACCTACCTGGCTGCCCATGTTCCCGCCCGGATGCTTATCCTCGAAACGCCGTTCGACAATATCAGCGGCTTGTTGGCCAGTCACCTGGGCAATACAGAACCCCCGTTCAAGCCCGTCTTTCATTTTCCCAACGATAAATTCCTGCGGAAAACAAACCTGCCCGTCCTTATTTTCCACGGCACCCGCGACCGGATCGTTCCCCATGCCTCCGCTGCGAGGTTAAAGGGTTGCCTCAAACCCGGAGATGAATTTGTGACCATTGAGGGCGGCTCGCACCACAACCTGCCGACATATGAAAAATACCGGGAGCGTTTGAATGCCTGGCTGGTCCGTCGGCCGTAGGTTTTGGGTAACCCGGAACAAGACAGTAATATTGTGAACCCGGGAGTGGCCATACCTATCCCGTCTTTTCAAAAAAGAAAAAATCCGAAAAACTAAGGTCGCGGTGCGGATTGGCAAGCCGGTCGCGCAACACCCAGCCTGGCGGAACGTCCCCGGTAAATTCACGGAACTTCACGTGCGGAAAATACCCGCCCGTAGCATCCGCTTCATTGGGCGCAAAGACTACGACATAGCGCCTGGCAAGGGCGAACAGGTGCTCCATGTAGCGTTTATACAAGTGGTCTTCAGTGATATGGAACAACACCTCCAGCGATAGCGACATATCGGCACGATGCCCGGCGGGTATAAATGTTTCGGGTTCGTACACTTCAAAGTGCAGGGAAGGGTGCTGCCGGAAAACCTTGCGACAGCGCTGTACAGCCGAGGGTGAAATATCAAAACCCGTATATTCGGGGTATTGGCCCAGTTGCAGTTGTTGCCCGTCGCCGCAGCCCAGTTCAACGATTGACTGTATTTGTTGTTTAAGTATGAACTGATTCACAACTTCCGCCTTGTAGCGCGCCAGCCGGCCGGACGATCCCGAACCGGAATGTCCACCGCCGGCGTAGCGCCGCTCCCAGTACGCAAGGCTTCCGGGATAGCGTGCGCGTCGCAGCGTGGCAAGGAATCGTCGAAGGACCTGAAACGGCATTTGTCTTTATGTTGCCGTAAAATTAAGGCATTGAAGCGCCCGGATATTCAAGAAAAATCGGACTTTTGAGCGCCATTTCCAAATGCCGGACACCAAAAGGGGCCTGGCATTTTTGTTTTCGTCCGATTAAATTATTGCACAACACATTATTAATAAAAATGGGTACTACCAAAGTTTCAAATTACGACCCCGCCATACTGCAGCGGTTGCCGGCCATTGTCAAGGCCTATCAACTGCCCGATACGAAGAAAGCCGTCATTCAAATACTCAACTCTTTTTTGCCTTTCGTAGCGATCTGGGTTGCCATGTATCTTCTGCTCGACGTGTCCGTCTGGATCACTCTGGCACTGGCAGTGGTGAATGCTTTTTTCCTCGTCCGTATCTTCATTATTCAGCACGATTGCGGCCACCAGGCTTTTACCGGCAACCGGAAAGCGAACGATATCATCGGTGAGGTGTGCAGCATCATCAGTTTCATGCCTTACCGTTACTGGGCAAAAAGCCACAACTTTCACCACGGGCACAACGGAATCTTATGGGAGCACCGCGATATCGGCGATATCAACCTGCTTACCGTTAATGAGTTCAAGAGCCTGAG